>ERZ1026943.282-NODE-282-length-31698-cov-18.709004_pt1 | contig 31698 bp, 32 predicted proteins | sample MGYA00519461_ERZ1026943 | MGnify/ENA primary metagenome ERZ1026943 (study PRJEB26926, sample SAMN06164617) | human gut metagenome | biome: ENVO:00009003; feature: ENVO:2100002; material: ENVO:00002003 | host: Homo sapiens | place: USA | collected 2012 ...
TTGGGGGAGATCAGCCTGTTATCCCCAGGGTAGCTTTTATCCGTTGAGCGACGGCCCTTCCATTCGGATCCGCCGGATCACTAAGCCCGACTTTCGTCCCTGCTCGACCTGTATGTCTCGCAGTCAGACACCCTTATGCCTTTGCACTCTATGCATGGTTTCCATCCATGCTGAGGGTATCTTTGGGCGCCTCCGTTACTCTTTGGGAGGCGACCGCCCCAGTCAAACTGCCCGACTGACACTGTCCCGTGGCCCGTTGCCTCCGGTTAGGACCTAGATGCATGAAGGGTGGTATCCCAACAGCGGCTCCCCGTACGCTGGCGCGCACGGCTCACAGCCTCCCACCTATCCTGTACATCATGCATCCAAGCCCAATGTCAACCTGCAGTGAAGCTCCATGGGGTCTTTCCGTCTAGTCGCGGGCAACCTGCATCTTCACAGGTACTAAGACTTCACCGAGTCTACAGCTGAGACAGCGCCCAAATCGTTACGCCTTTCGTGCGGGTCGGAACTTGCCCGACAAGGAATTTCGCTACCTTAGGACCGTTATAGTTACGGCCGCCGTTTACTGGGGCTTCGGCTCGCTGCTTCGCTTGCGCTGACAGCTCCCCTTGACCTTCCAGCACCGGGCAGGCGTCACCCCCTATACTTCGGCTTGCGCCTTCGCAGAGAGCTGTGTTTTTGGTAAACAGTCGCTTGGGCCGTTTTACTGCGGCTCCATTTCTGGAGCACCCCTTCTCCCTAAGTTACGGGGTCATTTTGCAGAGTTCCTTAGCTATAGTTCTCTCGCTCACCTCAGGATTCTCTCCTTGCCCATGTGTGTCCATTTTCGGTACGGGCCGATGTGTGTTGTGCTAGAAGCTTTTCCTGGAAGCCTGCTCTCAGCTTTTCCGTACTTGCCGAAGCTTTCCGTATGCATCGCGCCTTCCCCTTATGCGCACCGGATTTCCCTGGTGCGCAGGTATCTCGCTTGCCCCAGCTATTCCAGCAGCTGGTTGCCTGAGCCTTCTCCGTCACTCCATCGCCACACATCGGGTACGGGAATATCCACCCGTCGTCCATCGGCTACGCCTTTCGGCCTCGCCTTAGGTCCCGACTATCCCAGAGAGGACGAGCCTTCCTCTGGAGACCTTGGGCCATCGGTGCGTGGGATTCTCACCCACGTGCCGCTACTCACGCCGGCATTCTCTCTTCCATGCGCTCCACATGCCCTCCCGGTCATGCTTCTCCGCTGCATGCAATGCTCCCCTACCACATTCCTGTCCATAGCTTCGGTGTCATGCTTAGCCCCGGTAAATTATCGGCGCAGAGTCATTCGACTAGTGAGCTGTTACGCACTCTTTGAAGGATGGCTGCTTCTGAGCCAACCTCCTAGTTGTCTGCACGTCTCCACTTCCTTTTCCACTTAGCATGCACTTTGGGACCTTAGCTGATGGTCTGGGCTGTTTCCCTCTTGACGACGGACCTTATCACTCGCCGTCTGACTGCCGCAGATGACACCGTGACATTCGGAGTTTGATTATGCTCAGTACCGCGGGATGCGGCCATCGCATATTCAGTGCTCTACCTTCACGGCTCTCTCGCTGCGACGCTAGCCCTAAAGCTATTTCGGGGAGAACCAGCTATCTCCGGGTTCGATTGGAATTTCACCCCTAGCCACAAGTCATCCGCCAACGTTTCAACGGGGGTCGGTTCGGTCCTCCATCGGGTCTTACCCCGACTTCAACCTGCTCATGGCTAGATCACCCGGTTTCGGGTCCACGACCTCAGACTATTTCGCCCTCTTAAGACTCGCTTTCGCTGCGGCTCCGCATCTCCTGCTTAACCTCGCCTGCTGATCGTGACTCGCCGGCTCATTCTACAAAAGGCACGCCATCACCCTTTGACGGGCTCTGACTTCTTGTGGGCATGCGGTTTCAGGTTCTCTTTCACTCCCCTCCCGGGGTTCTTTTCACCTTTCCCTCACGGTACTGGTTCGCTATCGGTCACAGAGTAGTGTTTAGCCTTTCGGGATGGTCCCCGATGATTCCGGCAGGATTCCACGTGCCCCGCCGTACTCAGGTGCCGCCTCGACGCATGTCGAGCCTTCGGATACGGGTCTCTCACCCTCTTCGGATCCCCTTCCCATGGGATTCTCCTGACTCTTCATGTCATCTTTACCGGCGGTCCTACAACCCCGGACTGTGTCCGGTTTGGGCTCCTCCGCTTTCGCTCGCCGCTACTTACGGAATCGACTTCTCTTTCTCTTCCTGCAGGTACTTAGATGTTTCAGTTCCCTGCGTATTGCCCCGTCATGACGGTCGTCATGCGGTCTCCGCTTCTTGAGCGGAGGGGTTTCCCCATTCGGATATCGGCGGGTCATCGCGTGCTTACCGCTCGCCGCCGCATTTCGCTGTTCGCTGCGTCCTTCATCGCCTCTCTGTGCCCAGGCATTCTCCGTACGCCCTTTCTTCCTTGACCTTGTGATTGGTTCTCTTTAGTTCGCTTGAGTATTTCTGTTCTTAGTATTTTTTGCCTTCAGACCAGATGTACTAGACCTTTATCTCTTTGTTTGATTTCTCGATCTCACTTACATCTTATCTTTTGTGTGCAGAAAGTTTAAAAAACTTTCCATTTGATGATCATATCTGATTTTCAAGGATCTCTCTAGAGTGCCAGAGCACTCAAAACTGAACATTACACGTCTGTCTCCCTAGAAAGGAGGTGATCCATCCCCACGTTCCCGTAGGGATACCTTGTTACGACTTCACCCCAATCATCAGCCCCACCTTAGACAGCTCCCTCCCTTGCGGGTTGGGCCGCCGGCTTCGGGTGTTGCCAACTCTCATGGTGTGACGGGCGGTGTGTACAAGGCCCGAGAACGTATTCACCGCGGCATTCTGATCCGCGATTACTAGCGATTCCGGCTTCGTGCAGTCGAGTTGCAGACTGCAGTCCGAACTGGGAACGGGTTTCTGGGGTCCGCTCCGGCTCGCGCCTTCGCTTCCCTCTGTCCCGTCCATTGTAGCACGTGTGTGGCCCAGGTCATAAGGGGCATGATGATTTGACGTCATCCCCGCCTTCCTCCTCCTTGCAGAGGCAGTCTCGCCAGAGTCCCCAACTTAATGATGGTAACTGGCGACAGGGGTTGCGCTCGTTGCGGGACTTAACCCAACATCTCACGACACGAGCTGACGACAACCATGCACCACCTGTCTCTGCTGTCCCGAAGGAAAGTTCCGGTTAAGGAACGGTCAGCAGGATGTCAAGACTTGGTAAGGTTCTTCGCGTTGCTTCGAATTAAACCACATGCTCCACCGCTTGTGCGGGCCCCCGTCAATTCCTTTGAGTTTCATTCTTGCGAACGTACTACTCAGGCGGGTCACTTATTGCGTTGACTGCAGCACCGGGGTTTGACCCCCGACACTTAGTGACCATCGTTTACGGCGTGGACTACTAGGGTATCTAATCCTATTTGCTCCCCACGCTTTCGGGAATGAGCGTCAGTTGCGGCCCAGACCGTCGCCTTCGCCACTGGTGTTCCTCCATATATCTACGCATTTCACCGCTACACATGGAATTCCACGATCCTCTTCCGCACTCTAGCCGCCCGGTTTCCATGGCTTACCGAAGTTTAGCTTCGGTCTTTCACCACAGACCCTTGCGGCCGCCTGCTCCCTCTTTACGCCCAATGATTCCGGATAACGCTCGCCACCTACGTATTACCGCGGCTGCTGGCACGTAGTTAGCCGTGACTTTCTGGTGAGATACCATCAAATACATATCATTTCCTATATATATCCTTTTTCTCTCACAACAGAGCTTTACAATCCGAAGACCGTCTTCACTCACGCGGCATTGCTCGTTCAGGGTTCCCCCCATTGACGAAAATTCCCTACTGCTGCCTCCCGTAGGAGTTTGGGCCGTGTCTCAGTCCCAATGTGGCCGTTCGCCCTCTCAGGTCGGCTATGCATCGTCGCCTTGGTAGGCCGTTACCTTACCAACTAGCTAATGCACCGCAGGTCCATCCATGTTCAAAGCTTTGAGGCTTCTTTAATAATACAGAAATGCTTCTCTATTACCTATCCGGTTTTAGTTTCCGTTTCCAGAAATTATCCCGGGCACATGGGCAGGTTACCTACGTGTTACTCACCCGTTCGCCACTGAGAAGTATCTATCTTCCGATGCAAGCATCTTCTGTTAGGCTTCTCCGTTCGACTTGCATGTATTAGGCATGCCGCCAGCGTTCATCCTGAGCCAGGATCAAACTCTCCATTTGATTTAGCTCTTTAGATGTTCTCTGACATCTTTCTTTTCTTTATTCGAAATTGACGTTTTCTTGGTTTCTTTCTTATCCAGTTTTCAAAGATCGTTCTGTTGAACTCGCCAACAGCTCGTTTATAATACCAACCATTTCTCCTATTGTCAAACCTTTTTTTGTACTTTTTTTACAAAAATTTTTGTATGCGTTTTCACACGTTTTAATGAAACATTACATCTTTTCAGGCATAAGAAAAGTCATCTCGAAAGATGACTATTTTCCTCTATTATTGTTCGTTTTCAATAGCTGTGATTTTCTTAATTCGTTGAATATGTCTTTCCCCATTACTAAATGGTGTTTCTAAGAATGTATGGACAATATCTTTCGCTAATTCAATACCAATAATTCTTTGCCCAATAGCTAAAATATTGGCATCATTATGTTCACGTGTTAATTTAGCCATCGTTGTATTCGTACACAATCCACAACGAATCCCTTTTACTTTGTTAGCTGCAATTGAAATGCCAATACCTGTACCACAGATAACAATTCCCTTATCTACTTCTTTACTGACGACTAAGTCAGCAACTTTTTTGGCATAATCTGGATAATCACAACTATCCTTGGTGTTCGTTCCACAATCAATAACTTCAATACCTTCTTCTTCCAGCATTGCTTTAATGGCGTCTTTGTATTCTACCGCACCATGATCATTTCCCATTGCTACTTTCATAATTAAACCTCTTTTCTATTTGGTATTTCTATTTTACGTTCTTTTCTCAAATTTTGCATGACAATTTGGACAGGTAACTTCTAACTTTCCTCTTTTTCTAGGTAAACGAACCATTTGGGCACACTTGGGGCATAAAACCACTTTATGTTCTCTATCCTTTATATTGCTCTGAAATGTTTTTCCTCTTCGAATCACAAATTTCTTATACCGAAGATATTTATCATTTTCAATTGAACGTGCCACAGTATTTTTCGATAAAATCCGAAACATATATATAAGGATCAAAACATAAAAAATGCCATTTAATACAAATGATCGGAAAAATAGATTAATTACTTCTATAATTAATGCCAAAACCAGGATAAATTGGTTTAATCGGTCCAAACCATATCGACCGTAAAAAAATCTTTGAATCTTTTCTCGCATATTCTCAACCTCATGGGGTATTGTAACATATTCTTTTGTACAGTCATTGAAAACAGATGTAAATATCAAAAAAACATTGAAAATCATTTTCATAGTGTGGTATATTTTCTTAGGAAATATATAGAAATATATAAGGAGGATTCTCATGGCAGATTTAAATGCAATCTATGAAGTCGTAAAGAAAAGAAACCCAGGCGACAGCGAATTCTTGGAAGCTGTTGAAGAAGTATTCCACTCCCTCAAAGCTATCGAAGAAGTTCATCCAGAAAAATTGGATGACGATGTTCTAACTCGTTTGGTAGAACCAGAAAGACAAATTATTTTCCGTGTTCCTTGGGTAGACGATCAAGGGAAAACCCAAGTAAACCGTGGTTACCGTATTGAATTCAATTCAGCTATCGGCCCTTACAAAGGTGGTCTTCGTTTCCATCCATCTGTAAATGTAAGTATTATTAAATTCTTAGGATTTGAACAAATCTTCAAAAACGCTTTAACTACATTACCTATGGGTGGTGGTAAAGGTGGATCTGATTTCGATCCTAAAGGAAAAAGTGATGCAGAAGTTATGCGTTTCTGTCAAAGCTTCATGACTGAACTTTACCGTCATATCGGACCTAACACAGATGTTCCTGCAGGTGACATTGGTGTAGGTGGACGTGAAGTTGGTTACTTATTCGGACAATACAAACGTCTTAAAAATGAATGGAGCGGTGTATTAACTGGTAAAGGTTTAACATTCGGCGGTTCATTAATCCGTACTGAAGCAACTGGTTATGGATTATGCTACTTCACAGAAGCCTTATTAAAAGATAACGGAACTTCATTCGATGGAAAAACCGTATGTATTTCCGGAAGTGGTAACGTAGCTATCTACGCAGCTGAAAAAGCTACACAATTAGGTGGTAAAGTTGTTACCGTATCTGATTCAAATGGATTTGTATACGATCCAGAAGGAATCGATGTGGAATTAGTAAAAGAAATCAAAGAAGTACGTCGTGGACGTATCAAAGAATATGTTCAAACTCGTACAAACGCAACATACTACGAAGGACAACGTCCTTGGTCAATCAAATGTGATATCGCACTTCCATGTGCAACACAAAACGAAGTTGAATTAGACGATGTTAAGAAACTTGTTGCCAACGGTGTATTCGCATATTGCGAAGGTGCTAACATGCCAACAACTCCAGAAGCTATCGCTTACTTAAAAGAAAACGGTGTATTATATGCGCCAGGTAAAGCTTCAAATGCTGGTGGTGTTGCTTGTAGTGGTCTTGAAATGACACAAAATGCACAGCACTTAGCTTGGACTGCTGAAGAAGTAGATGCTAAATTGAAAGACATCATGGTTAACATCTTCAACACAGCTCGTGATACGGCTAAAGAATACGGTCACGAAAAAGATTATGTATTAGGTGCAAACATTGCTGCCTTCTTAAAAGTTAGTGAAGCAATGAAAGCCCAAGGAACTGTTTAATTCTTTCCTTTAACCGATAGGTTTTTCAACCTATCGGTCTTTTTATTTTGAATGCGTTTACAACTTTTTTTCAGAAAAAACCATGCTATACTATAACCGTTATGAAAAGAGCCACACAAATATCAGAATCAATTGAATTAGCCACCTTCCTAGCTATGAGCGGTGGTTTAATGGATGCATATTCTTACCTATATCGTGGGCAAGTATTCGCTAATGCCCAAACCGGAAACATCCTGTTATTAGGTGTAAATGCCAGCCAGGGACAATGGGCAACATGCCTTCACTATCTGTTCCCCGTTCTATCTTTTGCCTTGGGGATAGCAATATGTGAAACCATACGGCTTCGAAAAGTTCAATTTATTCATTGGCGACAATTCACAGTGTTACTAGAAATCATTCTCTTATGCTTTGTAGCCTTTATTCCAACGGACTATAATTTAGTAGCAAACAGCTTAACTTCCTTTGCGTGTGGAATCCAAGTACAAGCTTTCCGTAAACTTCATGGAAACAGCTTTGCGACTACAATGTGTATCGGAAACCTTCGCAGTGGTACCGATCACTTCATTCATTTTCTACATACCAAAGATCGCAACTTCCTCGAAAAATCCATGTTGTATTACTTTGTGATTTTCTGCTTTATTCTAGGCGCCATCTTAGGAAATCTCTGTTTAAGCTTTTTAGGCATTCATACCATTTTGGTCAGTGTCGTCTTACTAATCATTGCCTTATTGATCATGTTTATTGATCGCGAAGGCGAATAGTTCCTTTCATTTTACAGTCAACAAGCCGAATAGCCTTTGTTCATAGGCTAATCGGCTTTTTATCTGTGTAGCGTACAAGCTTCAAAATTGTTAAAAACTAGAGCAACATTGTCAACATAGATTGGTAGACCCTTTATGCTTATTCTTTTAAAATAAAATCAGAAATAACAGGAGGAAAAGATGATGAATTTAGGAAACAGTTTATTCCATGCCCGAAAGAAAAGCGAATTTTCACAAGAAGAAGTTGCTGAAAAGATAGGTGTAAGTCGACAAACTCTTTCCAAATGGGAAACCAACGAAACAATTCCCGATATTTATCAAGCGAAGAAGCTTGGACAAATTTATCATGTTTCGCTCGGTGAGCTAATAGAGTTTGACATGGATATCAATGAAATTCATGAAATGATTGAAAAACACAATGACAAAGTGAGTGAAAAAGTAAACTGGACAGAAGCATGGGGAAAGAAATATCCCATTCTCATTCAATACCAATCCGAAGTAAATATTCCTAATTACGCCTTTCGAATTGCCACGATGCTAGATGAATTGCAAGAAGAATATCAGTATAGCCAACAGGATGCCATGCTGGTCCTCAAAGATATTCTGTATCACGTGTGGAAAGAGCGCAAAAAATAAAAAAACAGGACATATCATAAGATATATTCTGGCTTTTTTGGATTAATCTATAACATTAACGGAAATTCTGTCAGCCGGGATTTCTCTTGCTTCATAAGTTTCCAAAGTAGGTCCAACTCCGATGGCAGCAAGCAATTCATAATCTTCTGGTAAATTCAATTTTGCCAACAAATCAGGTGTGTTAGCTACTGCCGCAAGTACGCCCCATAAATAACAAGCTCCAAGACCAAGGTCAGTAGCCTCAAGGACCATATTATGTGCTACCATAGCAGCACTAGTTATCATCACGCCTTCAAGCATTGGATTTTGTTTCTTTGCCGAAACAAAAATAAGTGTAGGAACATTGTATGTAGGATGCGTTCCTTCTGTCTACATAATGGTTGCCGTTGCCGTATCCGCATTCGCAATAAAATCCTGGTTATTTACAACCGTTAAATGTACCTGGTCGTAAAGTCCCATCCCTACAGGTGCCGCATTGGCTGCTTTTAAAAGCTTCTCCAAATCAGAAGCAGATACAGCATCTCCAGTATACGTACGTACGGAGTGTCGACAAATCAATGTGTTTAATGTTTCCATTATAAAATTTCCTCCTCTATCAAATTCATATTGACAGTGTTTTACCGCCTATATACTATTTCAGTAACAAAAACTTATCAAGTACGCAGAAATAACTGACTTGGTAAGAAAAAACTGACTGGAGGATAAAAAATGGAAGATATCAATGAGCAAGAAAAGGAATGTCCGGTAAAACGAACCATCAATCTATTTCAAGGAAAATGGAATCTAAGAATCATCTACGAATTATCCAAACAAGAAGCCCTGCGATTTGGTGCATTAAAAAGAGCTATTCCAAATATTTCAAATACCGTTTTAACTTCAACCCTAAAAGAGCTCGAAAATCAAGGCCTTGTTCTACGCAAACAATTCAATGAGATTCCCCCGCATGTAGAATATTCCCTAACTGAAAGTGCCAAAGAATTAGATCAAGTATTTCAGGCTATGCGAGACTGGGGAAACAAGTATTTATAATTTCTACAAATAGTTAGTTTTAGGTTACCAAACTGCGTTGAATCTAAGACCGTTCTTTGGTAAACTACAAACATCCATAAGGGAGTAGTTATCTTACAAACGTAAGTATTTAAGTCAACATACTGATCAAACGAATCTGGCTTATTGTAAAAAACAAGACTTATGCGAAAAAATTTTTTTCGTATAAGTCTTTTTTATTGGAGGAAACAAAATGGATTTACTGTCAATTTTCTTAATAGGCATTGGTTTATCAATGGATGCATGTGCTGTATCACTAGCTAAAGGGATGAGTCTTGATAAAAAAGACCTACTAAAATACGCTTTTATCTTAGCTTTCGCATTTGGCTTCTTTCAGGCCTTAATGCCTGCTATTGGTTATTTTGCAGGTATTCGCTTTACCGAATACATTCAAGCTTTTGATCACTGGATTGCCTTTATTTTATTATCTTTTATCGGAATCAATATGATACGTGAAGGAAAAGAAGAAAAAGAAGACAATGAAAAAAGTACATCTCTAGCTTTCAAAGATGTACTCATTCTCGCTATTGCGACAAGTATTGATGCCCTAGCTGTCGGGGTAAGCTTTGCCTTTTTAAAAGTAAACCTTCTCGAAGCTGTACTCACCATTGGTTGCACAACCTTTATTCTTTCCTTCTTCTGTGTTCTATTTGGAAAGAAATTAGGTAGCTTATTTGAAAAGTATGCCGAATTCCTTGGTGGTGGCATCCTTATCTTATTAGGTCTGAAAATATTAATTGAACACTTATTCTTCTAAGCGTGAGAGATTTCTACTCTTACGCTTTTTTTCTTAATTGTATGTAGACCTTTTAAAACCAAGTCTGCTTTATTATGGTAAATATCCACGAAGCTTTGATGGTCTTGCACCCGTATGACACCAATGTCATCCATCTCTAAACCATCAATATGTAAGATAGCCCCAACAATATCCCCTGGCCGTATCTTTTTACTCTTTCCCACATTTAAATACAGACACGTCACATCTTTACGAACCAAGGCCGCTTTATCCGTTACTTGACGATGACATTCTTGTAAAGTCTTCCAGGCTTTTGCTTCATCTTCCACGGGTTGTAAGTCCCACTTCTTTTGCTCTGCCATATAGGAATTTTCCGAAACATAAAACGTAAGTACTTTCCCTTTTTGATGAATCCGTCCACTTCTTCCCATTCGATGAATCGAAAGGGTTTGTGTCGAAGGGGCATCATAGTTTAAGACAAAATCCACCTTTTCAATATCTACGCCACGAGCCAAAACATCGGTTGCCACCAACAAGCGAATTTTACCTTGTTTAAAAGCATCCAATACGCTAAAACGTTCCGCTTGATCTAAACCCGCATGAATGCCAGCTACCGAAACACCTTTGGCTCTTAAGAATTGGGTTACTTCGCGCACTCTTTGTTGCTTTGCACAAAAAATCACACAAGCTTGAGGACAAGTCTGCAATAAAACTTGTACCATAGTTTCTAACTTCTGCTCTTCTGGTACCTGTAAGGCATATTGTTCAATCTGCTCATTTTTGGTATCAATACGAAGGGATACAAAGTCTGCCATATGCGTATCCATAAAATCTTGAGCTGCTGTATTCTTGGTTGCACTAACTAAACAGATTTGTGGTTTATGTGGAAAATATGCAAGGATTTTTCCAATCTTTTCATAAAAATCTGGATTCAATAGAGCATCAGCTTCATCTAAAACCAAATACTTTACTTGATCTAAAACGAAGTTTCCTTGTTCTAAATGATCAAATACACGCCCTGGCGTTCCGACGACAATATGTGTTCTTTGCTTCAAATCTTCCGCCTGCATTGTCATCGCTTGTTTCCCGATTAAAGACAAACACTTTACGCGCTTATATGTACCTAGTAAGGTTAATTCTTTGGTGATCTGTACTGCCAATTCACGTGTAGGCGCTAAAATCAAAGCCTGTGGTTCTCTTTCATTTTCCTGTAACGATTCAATGATGGGTAAGCCATACGCAATGGTCTTTCCACTTCCAGTTCGTGATTGCACAAAACAATCCTTTCCGCTTTCCATAACAGGAATCACTTTTTCTTGAATCGGAAGCATTTCATCATATCCCAATTGATTTAATACCTGAATAATTTTCGGTTCAATTTCTAGTTCTTCAAATTTCATAGTGTTCTCCTATTTGCACCTATTGTAGCTCATCAAGAAAAAAATCCCAAAACTTAATTTGGGACCTCTTTATTCTGAATCATCGATTGCGCTACTTCGATAAAAGCTTTTGCGGCAATCGAAAGTTGATTTTCGGATAAGTACATGATGCCTAAAGTACGTTGGACATCTTCTTGTAAAGGAATCGTCTTTACATGCTTCGCGTTTTTCAAAATCAAGCCTGGCAACAAGGTTACCCCTAAACCATTTTGTACCATCGCAAGAATCGATTGATCTTGTTTACAATAAAATTGTACATTGGGTTCAACTTTCGCATTTCTTAGCGCATTGACCACATCATTATCTACCCCAATTTCACTGGCAATAAAAGGATATTTCTCAAAAGCTTTCATAGGAAACTTACCTTGCCAAGCTTCCGGACAGACAAAACTTTCTTCGGTTACCGCATATAAAGGTTCATTATAAAACGGAAGAAAATCAAACGATTGTTCGGCAATGTTAGAAATCAAGCCAAAATCCACTGTCTCTTCCCGAATCCACTGCAAGATTTCATCCGCATATCCTTCTCGTACATGAATTTGAATTTCTGGATATGTTTTACGAAAGGCACAAATCATCGAAGGCAACCAATGAATGGCCATACTAGAATAGGTACCAATCGTTATGGAACCTTTCTTTAAACCATGCAACGCATTAACGGCTTCTTCAAAAGCGCGATATTGTGAAGTCGTTGATTGAATATAAGGCAATAAAAACTTTGCTTCCGAAGTTAACGCCACGCCATGATTGGTACGTGATAATAAAGTTACCCCCAACTTTGCTTCAATTTTCTTAATGCTGTGACTCAATGCCGACTGAGTATACCCTAAGCGCTGTGCACTCATGGTCAAACTATGCGTTTGATTGATGTCTTCAATCAATTGTAAATATTTAATATCCATTAGTTCATTCCTTTGACCGCTTCAAACTCTTCTTGCATTGCTTTAGAAGATCCACCAGTAAGAATGCTAACTACGACATTGACGATAAGAGAAAGCACAAAAGCTGGTAGCAATTCATAAATCGAGAAAACACCACCCATAGGGCTAATAATAAAGTGCCAGATAAAGACCATCAAGCCACCACTTAACATACCAAATAAAGCACCCCATTTGTTGGCATTTTTCCAATATAGAGCCAAAAGGACAAGTGGTCCAAACGAAGCACCAAATCCCGCCCAGGCAAAAGATACAATAGAGAATACCGAACTATTTGGATTCCAAGCTAAACCAATACCAATTACCGCAATTATTACTAAACAAACTCGAGAGATATTTAAAAGTTTTTTCTGATCATATTTTAAGCCAAAGAATCCAGTTAAAATATCATTCGATACAGAACTTGAAGCAGCTAATAATTGAGAATCTGAAGTTGACATAGTCGAAGCTAAAATACCCGATAAGATAATTCCTGCAACAAGGGCAAACACAAAACCATGGGTACTTAATAAATGGGCAATTCGCACAATAGCCGTTTCCGAATCCGCTCCCACTAATACATCAAGGACACCGACTTTTGTCATGGCTAAGGCAACAATTCCAATTAAAACCGATACCGCCATTGAAATCACAACCCATACCGTTGCGACACGACGTGATGTAACTAAGTTTTTATGATCATCAATAGCCATAAAACGAAGTAAAATATGTGGCATACCAAAATAACCAAGGCCCCAGGCAGCTTTGGAAATAATCGTTAAGGCATTGTATGAAATAGCTGTATGCGTATTCACATCATACGATTGAGTCCAGCTCAAATAACCTGGTAAAGAAGCGGCATTAGAGAAGATAAGATCTAAGCCACCAGCCATACCAATGCCATAACATACGACAATTAATAAGGCAATTGTCATAATTATACTTTGGATAAAATCGGTTGTAGATGCAGCTAGGAAACCTCCTAACATCGTGTAAATCACAATAACTAAAGCACTGATAATCATTGCCGCATGATAGTTCACTCCAAAAAGGGAATGAAATAATTTTCCACAAGCGACAAATCCACTTGCCGTATACGGAATAAAGAAAACAATAATCCAAATAGCTGCAATCAACATTAAAATATTCTTTGTGTCGTGAAAACGTTTGGAGAAAAATTCCGGAATGGTAATTGCACCCATTTTTTCGGTATATAAACGCAAACGTTTGGCAACAATCAACCAGTTTAAATACGTTCCTACCGCTAGACCAATAATCGTCCAACCAGCATCGGAAATACCGGATAAATACGCTAAACCGGGAATTCCCATCAATAACCAGCTAGACATATCACTAGCTTCGGCACTCATCGCTGTCACAAATGGACCCAGCTGACGTCCGCCTAAATAAAAATCACCTACGGTTTTATTACGGTCCATAACTTTAAAACCGATAAAAACCATGCCACATAGATACACTATAATGGCCAACAAAATTCCAAAATCGCTCAAATTCATAATAGATTCCTTTCATACTCGACATGAATATTATTCATACCGAGTTCTAAAAAAAGAAGGACTATGTCCTTTTTTATACGTTTAATTCTAATCACTTATCCAATTTCTGTCAAATCGATCCGCTCCTCTATCCTTCGGTTTTTTCGGATAGATTTGCCAGCAATGTCAAGAAACATCCCAAAGCCAAAGAAACAATCATACAAAACAAACTTTGTATGCTATGATTGGGATTTGCCATAAATGGTGCCATGAAACTGGGAATATAAGCCGTTCCCTTTACGCCAAGAAAGCCAACTAAACACCCGATAAAGTAGCTGCTAATATCGTTGCCCCAAAGACTTTCTTACTGGCAAACATAAATGGATATGCCGCTTCGACAAAGGTTCCAAATACTAAATTAATAAAAAGACTTGGAATACATGCCACACGATCCGATTTTCTTCTAGGATGTAGGATATTGGCTACTTGAATGCCGGCACAAACCATAACTAAACAGTTCATATCAATACTACCTAGAAAACTAAAACCATGGGCTTCCATCTCCAACATGACAATGGGTAAGATAGCGGCATGGTACACACCACCCATTAAGGCAAACCAAATCGCAAAACCGGCAAATCCTCCCGCAAGGATCGGATTAAATTTCAAAGCCAAAGTAATCAACGAATTAATTCCATTTCCTAAAGCCAGCGCAATTGGCGCAATGCCAACCATTCCAACCAGCCCTGCTGCCAAACCCGATAAACCACCGGCTACAATATTCGCCGTCGTACCAGGAACATTATGTGAGAAACATAGATTCAATAAATAATACGAAAGTACACCAGCTAAAATTCCCGCAATTAAGCCGCCAATGATGCCACCATCACTAGCCATACTTCCCGCAATAATCCCGGCAACAATGCCTACTTCATCGAGTCCTGAAACTTGCCGAGCAGCAATTGCAGCTAAGATAACTGGTAAAATGGCAATTAAGTCATTAAAGACTTTTTCCAAGCCTGAACAACCAGGTACTTTGGATAGAGCCAAACACAAAGCCATCGCAATAAAACCTGGCAAAGAAGCCATCATAATGCCATGAATATTGATTCGTTTCCAAACATTTCCTTGTTGGACTTTAGCCTGTCCACTTTTAATGACTGGTTGGTATTTCAAATGCCATTCTTTAGCCAAAGCAGCCATAGCACTAATGGCGCGGGTCCGATTGGTTGTACCAGTTGTACCACTAGGGCTAATGACCCGACAACCTAAAGCCTGGGCATTGGCCATAGAAGTACCTCCGGTCTCCGTAGCCGGAATTTGTTTTTTTGCTGCCATCATCAAAGCTTGATGATTCACACCCTTCGGATCACAGCTCAATAAAATCAAAGCATCAATTTGCCCTTGTTTAATCTGACTGGCTAATTTGGCATCCATTTGTGCTGCCATTTGATTGATTTCTTTTAACGTTTTTGTTTCACTTTCACACAAGTGACCCTGCTCTAAAAAATACAAGTTGGCCTTCGCATCCATGGAAATTGTATCCATCGATCCACTGGCACCAATAAACTGAATAAAACTAATTTCAATGTCTACGCCAGAGCCTTGCGCAAACATCTCATCCACCATTGTGTAGGGATCATCTCCCCCTTGGGCATAGAGATTTCCTCCACTACTACCTACTATTGCGACTCGCTTTATATCTTTTCCCACCTATTATAGGTTCAGTTTACGCAAAATGAAACAAAATGAAAAGAGCTTTTTGAATTTTTCATTTTTTCAAAAAGTTCTTCATTCTTTATTTCAAAATATCTTCCATGATTTGTTGGGGTGTACAACGTACCTCTTTTAAGACTTCTTCCACATCATAGCAATCATAGAATTTTTTCTCTAAGCCATAATTCCAGACTTTCATCGTACTGTTTCCATAGTAAGAAGCAATTTTTTGACCAAAGCCACCATCTAAAATGCCATCTTCTAAAGTAACGATTTTGGTATGACTGGCTTTTAATTTTTCTAACAAGGCACAATCTAAACCAGTTATAAAGCGAGGATTAATCAATGTAGCATCTATACCCTTTTCTTTTAATGCCTGCTGCAAGGCCTGACCTAGTTGGAAGAAATCCCCTAAAGCAAGAATGGCAATGTCCCTGCCTTCGTGTTCTACCTTATATTGATTCAGACAAGCATAATCGGTATCAGGTTGACGCTCATCTTCAATTACGCCATTACAAGGAATACGAATCGCAACAGGAACCTTTTCTTGGGCCAAGCTCCAATCCATCATCGCAAAATATTCTGCCTTACTCGTTGGGGCTAAATAAACCAAATTAGGAATATTAGATAACATAGGAATATCAAAGATACCCAAATGCGTGACATCATTCATCCCATAGACACTTGCTGTATTGACAAGAATCGTAGCTGGACTGGAATTGATACATAGATCCTGACTCAATTGATCATAGGTTCTTTGCAGGAAACTTGCATGCGTAGCAAAAACCGGTTTAGCTCCATTGCGGGCTAATCCACTAGCCATGGATACCCCTAGCTCTTCGGCAATTCCTACATCAATAAATTGTTTCCCTGCAGCCTTTCTTTTATCTGGCGTAAAACCAATATTGGTTGGAACTGCCGCAACCAGAGTAATCACAGTTGGATCTTCCTGCATTTTTGCCATTAAATAATCGCAAGTCAAAGAACCATAGGACACCTCTTCTTCGGCAACCAGACTCTTTCCTGTCTTAGGATCAAATGGCATACACCAATGCCAGCTTTCTTTATCTTTTTCAGCCGGCGCATATCCTTTTCCTTTTTGCGTATGCATATGAACGACAATCGGATGATTGATATCTTTAACCCTTTGGAAAGTAGTAATCAATGCCTCTAAATCATTGCCATCTTCGATAAAACAATAATCCAAACCAAAGGATGTAAAGATATTATTTTCCGAAGTTCCTTTGGATTGACGTAAAGCTTTTAAGCTTTTGTAAAGGCCGCCATGGTTTTCGGCAATCGACATATCATTGTCATTCACAAGAATAATCAAGTTTCCGTCAAATTCCCCAGCATAATCTAAAGCTTCCAAGGCTTGTCCACCGCTTAAAGAACCATCGCCAATAATGGCAATCACATTGTTTTTCTTGCCTTGTAAATCACGGGCTTTGGCCATTCCTAAAGCCAAACTAATCGAAGTCGAAGTATGTCCCAGTTTAAAGAAATCGTGTTCACTTTCTTCAAAGTTGGAATACCCTGTAATCGAAGCAAACGCTTCTTCCTTTGTGAAGGCTTCTTGTCTTCCCGTTAACATCTTATGACAATACGATTGATGACTGACATCAAACACAAAAGCATCTTTTGGACTATCAAATACATAATGTAGCGCAATGGTTGCTTCTACCATGCCAAAGTTAGGGCCACAATGACCACCTTTTTTACTTAAGCGAAATAGTAAAGCTTGCCGCATTTCATCGGCTAAGGCTTCCAGTTCGTTAAGCGATAGAGCCTTTATATCTTTTGGTTCACTTATTTTTTCTAACATAATCGAATACCACACTTTCTTTAAATAAAAAGATACATTTATTATACAACATTTTTATCACACGCAATCAGCCTTGGATTTCAATCACTTTCCCGGTAATTGCGGATGTACGATGCGATATAGATAAAACCGTTCGATCTTTCATAGCCTTTTCCATGGCGGTTAAAACTGCTTGTTCTGTACTACGATCTAGACTTGCGGTAATCTCATCCAGCAGCAACAAAGGAGGATCTTTTACAATGGCTCGGGCAATTGAAAGAAGCTGCCATTGCCCTTGCGATAAGATCTCGGGTTGAAACGGACTATCTAGTTTTTCCGGTAAGGCTTCAATAGACTCCCAAAGGCCAACAATTTGACAGGCTTTTTGTACCTCGGACAATGAAATCGAATCATCAAATAAGGTGATTTGTTCTTTTATGGTTCCCTTTACCGGATGAAACGATTGTTCAACATACCCCAATAATTCTCTTCTTTGGGATGGAAGTAAAGTACTTGGATTTTGATGAAAGATGCGCACACTTCCGTTTTTTGGCGTATATAAGCCTAAGATCAATTTAAACAAAGTTGACTTGCCAACGCCTGTTCGACCTTGCAAAGTCACTTGTTCGCCAGCTTGAATCGTCAAAGAAAAATCATGAAAGATTTCCTTTCCACCCGGATAGGCAAAAGACAGATTTTGGATGGAAATAATCGGATCTGTAGTTTCTGTTTCTGCTTTATATGTCACATCTTCTACCGGCAATTGAAAAAAATCATGAATACGATGAATACTTGCCATCGATGACTGGATGACTTGAATTTCCATACCAATGCTTTCAATGGGTTCAAATACTTTTGATATATACTGCATACTCATAACGGCCGTCCCTACACTCATGCCAAATAGCGATAAATCGAGTTTTGGATCCACACAAAGTAAAACCAGTAAACCGATAACCAAAGCATTTAAAATCAAAACAACAGGCGAATAGATGGCATCGAAGAAATTCGTTTTTTGCATGGCTTCATAACTATCTTGAATCGCCTTTCCATAGCGCTTTTCCATAAAAGCCTGCACTTTTAAATTTTGTATCGTCAATAAGTTTTGTACGGTTTCCGGAAGAATGGCATTGGTCTTAGCGATGGCATTACGATTGTCTATTTCATTTTTCAACATTGATTTTTGAACAAAACGCGTAAACCTAAACAAGAAAGGCAATACGATAACTAGTAAAAGAAAGGCCCCAAAAGCTTTCTGAAATACGACAACTAAAATACTCACTAGCGTACAAGCATCCACAAATAAAGAAAGTACACCAGAAGTAAAGAGGTCTTCTAAAGCATCCACATCGTTTAAAAAGCGCGATACAACCGATCCAGGAGCTTGTTGGTTGAGTGTATCTGTATCTAGGGTCGTATAGAATTGCATCATCGCACTGCGCAGAGCATGACTGATTTTTTGCCCAAAGGCAACCATTAAGGTATCCCGCAAAGATATACAAAGATTTTCCGCTAAGTAAAAGATAAAATAAACAACAATAAGCGTTACCGACAAGACTTGATGCAAAGCTAAAGTATCCATCATCTTCGCTAAAATCAAAGGTGGAATTACCGCTAATAGAATACTTCCTACAATAGAAAGAAGTAGACCAATCGTTAAAAGCCAATGCGTACGTAACACTTTTTTACATATGGACACAAGCATCTTTTTCTCCTTTATTTTTCACCAAATCGCGATAATCTGAAGATGTCTTCATCAGTTGGGTATGCGTGGCAACAATACCTTTCTGCTGCTCTAAAAATAAGACTTGATCGACTTGGTCAAACATCATCAAACGATGCGAGATAAGTAAAATGATCTTCTCTTTCTGCCACTTTCTCAGAGCCTGAAAAACTTGCCTTTCCGTACGGACATCCAAAGCCGAAAAGGGATCATCTAAAACAAGTAGCTCTTTGGCATGGGCTAAGGTTCTGGCTAAGGCAATTCTTTGGGCCTGGCCTTTGGATAAGCGAACGCCTTCATTGCCAAGCTTTGTGAAAATACCTTGTTCCATTGCAGCAACTTCTTGATCCATACAAACCATTTTCAGATAGGGTATGACGTCTATATCTTCACCTAAGGCAATATTGTCATAAATAGATGCATTAAAAAGCTGCAAATCATGCCCTAAATACGTTACATGCTCTTTTCCTATGGAAATCTTTCCCGTATATGGCAAATCTTCTATAAAGAGTTTTCCCAACGTACTCTTGCCACAAGCTACTTTGCCAGTTATCCCCAGCATTTGTCCTTTTGATAATTGAAAAGAAAGATGCGTAAACAAATAATTGGCATGCGGATAATGGAAGGAGAGATCCTGCACTTGTAAAGAATCAATGGGCTCTTTAGAGCTTGTTGGAGCTTTGTCTTCTTGCAGATAAGGATAGATTCGCTTCCACGAAACCTGGGCTTTGTGCACTGCATTAAAAAGCTTAGCAGACTTACTCGATTTCACGGCCAGCTTTATAAAGCAGGCAAAATAGGTTGTAAAACTAGCAATATTCCATGTATTAGACAAAACATTTTTCGCGCCAAAATACAAAAGGGGAAATACACCTAACAGCGCAATGGTTTCATACAATGGTGGACAGGCCATAAAGGGAATATTGGCGTTTAAAGAAGCTTTTTCATATTGATCTAGAATAGCTTCATAAGCTTGGGTACGAGCTTGACTTCTGCCATATACCCGATACATTAAAGCATTGTTGGCGCGATCTAGCGTTTCTTCATTCAATTGCGCCGTTACTTGTTTTAAGTGCATATTTTCTCTTTGAACAAGACCTTTCATCTTTTCGGCAAGCAGATACGATATTGGAACAAAGATCAGACACAACAAGGTTAATTTGACATCATAGTACATCAAGAGTCCTACATAAGCACATAAGGCTACACATGTATCGAAGAGTTCGGTAGTGAACTTTCGCATACCTTCACTGCAATCATCTGCATCGACAATGGCTTTAGTCAAAATCGAACCGGTTCCTTCTTTCTCAATATTTTGTAAAGGCGAATAGACGATTGTATGATAGATAGCTTGTTTAAAACGCTTATTGGTATTATTGGCAAAAACACGCACATAATTTCGTTTTAAAAAGCGAGCACTTTGCACAAGTATAATCGTTAATAAATAGAAAACTACAAGCTTAACAATCGCATCAAAAGAGATTTTCTGCTTTGCGTAATCGACAACACTTTGGGCAAGCTGTCCTTCAAAATAGGGGCCTGCTAATAGACCAATATTATAAATCAGGCCAAAGATCGTAACGATTGTTACAGCCTTCCATTCAAGCTTGAAATACGTTAATACAGAAGGCTTTTTCATAGACCTTTCACCCTATTTAACACATGGGGAAAACCAGCTCTACTCTCTTGTTTACTGCGTCTATAAAGCAGATCTAAAGTTTCTAAAAACTGCTCTTTTTCGTTTTCCGTTAGAGATTCTAAAAGCCAGGTATAAAAGAGGTCTTCAATATCTGATTTTGATTGTTTCAATGCCTGGGCTTGGAAAGTTGGATATAAAAGACATTTTCGTTTATCTTGTGGATCCCTTTGTTTATCTATATATCCCTTCTTTTGTAAAGCGTAAACTCTTTTGGCAATAGCCCCCTTTTCCGCATGCAGTCCTTCTACGACTTCTTGTTGGGTGCATCCAGGATGATGCCGAACATAATGAATCAGATCTAATTCCGAAGATCCAATCTTTTTATCTTTTAATGCCAAACGATTTAAGTTTTGGGCTTCACGAGCTATTTTTGTGATTTTTCTTGCAGCTTGCATAAGCGCCTCCATATAGTTGTATATACAACCATATTATGGCTCTCTAAAATTCTCTGTCAACAAAAAAAGGATGCCAAAACATCCTTCATTATTTGACCTTCACTTGAATGGAGGTAACATATTCTTCTACATCTTTTGTTTCATGTACATCAATCAATAAAAATTCCAGATACGGAGAAGCAATTTCATATCCTTGCGCTTTGATCCATTGGTTCATTTCTTGAAAAATCTGCTTGCTTTGATAAGCCCCACGATACGTATATGTACAATACATACCTGCTTCCAGACAGAAATCATACACTTCTCCTTTTGTCAGCACAAAAACACTCGTATATACATAGGCATGATTCTTAAACTCAATAATACTTCCTGAATCCATATTACCGAGAATCGAAACATCTTCTTCCATTGACTCTGTCAATTTGGTTAAAAGAAAATCGATTTCTTGGTCTTGATCGATGTGTTCTTTTAAATACCGACAATATCTTTGGGGATAAGGTAAGATTTCAAAGGTATTAAATCGCATTTCATTGGTCGCCTTGATAGCGTGGATACGCGTTTGAATCGAGGAAAGTTTCTGACTGAGTTCTTTGATTTGGCTTTGAATCAACTGTTCCTCTTCTTCTAAAAATTGAATCGTTTGATCTACACTGCGATGATCGAGATACGCTTTGATCTGCTGAGTATCATATCCCAGCTTTAGACAATCACGAATGATATTTAAAACATAAATATCATTCAAGGTATATAGACGATAATTTTTCTTGGAACGCATGGGATGAATCAATCCTACTTTTTCATAATAGCGTAGAGAATCCGGTTGAATATGATACAGTTTAGCGATTTCATTGATTTTATAATACTTTTTCATACAATCACCTTGACCTTAGTATTATACCAAGGTTTAGACTAAGAACGGTGATTTGATGTTAAAAAAATATTTACGTTATGTGATTCCATCTATTTGTTCGATGGTGATTTTTAATCTATATACCCTGGTCGATGGAATCTTTGTAGCCCATTATGAAGGAGACACCGCACTAGCCGCAATCAATGTAGCGAGTCCTTTTGTGACAACGATTTTTTCTGTAGGTGTACTATTTGCGGTTGGTTCCAGCACCATTATGGCTATCTACCGTGGGGCTAAAGAAGAAGAAAAAATGCATGAAGTATTTACTATGAATACCCTTGTCATTTCCTGTATTGCCCTCTTTATTTCACTGGTATCTTTCTTTCATTCCCATACCATCACAAAGATCCTGCAAGCCAATAAAGATGTATTTGGATACGCAAACAGTTATATTCAAGTTTTATCTTGTTTCGCCTTCTTTTACATTGTTTCCTATTGTTTTGAGGTCTTACTAAAAGCCGATGGCTTTCCGCATAAATCTATTATTGGCATCTGTATCGGTGCCTGCACAAACTTAGTGTTAGATCCTTTATTTATGGGACCTTTTCAGATGGGCATCGAAGGGGCAGCCCTGGCAACCGGCTTATCCCAAATGATGACATTTTTATTCTTTTTCTACCACTTTGCGTTTAGTCATAAATCGCATTTTCACTTTGTACGTGCCAAATACCCCTTTAGAGAATATAAACGGATTATCCCTTTAGGTTTAGCTGACTGCATCTCAGAAATATCTCCAGGAATTATGATTACGGCCTTTAATTTTCGCATCAACCAACTGCTTGGAACCAATGGATTAGTAACCTTTACTGTATTAATGTATGTATATAACCTTGTTCTTATGGTTATGGTCGGTACCAGTCAAGGAACTCAACCGCTTATTAGTTACGCTTATGGAAAAGATGATAAAAAAGCCATTCAAACCTTCCATAGATACGCCAGAGTTCTTGTGAGTATTGCAGGAATAGCCTTGTTTGGCTTTGTGCAAGTATTCGCAGCAAATATTACTGGTGCCTTTATTCAAGCAAATACCACCAATTACATGACAACCATTCATGCACTTCGACTATTTAGTCCTGTCTTCTTAATCATGGGACATGTAGTGATTACAACCGGATATATGGTCTCTATTGAGCAAGCAAAGAAAGCTTTTATTTTATCTATATCTAGAGGCATTGTCTTTGTGATTCTTTCCCTACTTATCTGCACATCACTTTTCCAAGCCAATGGTATATGGATCAGTTGTACGATTTCAGAAATACTCTGTCTTGTACTAGCTATATATGACATCAAAAAAGTACATATGAAATACAAGCTTTAGATGAATAGCACATTTCAAACCATTATGCATAAAAAAACCACTCTGAACCATAAGTTCTTGAGTGGTTTTTTGTATTTCTTGCGAAAGTATAAACTAACGTTTAGAGAACTGAATATTTCTTTATTTAAAGCACATTCAGTTATTTTTGCGTCTTATGCGCGTGCTTAAAGTTCATTTTAGATATTTATTATACGATCCGCTCTTTCTACAAGCTCTTCATCATGACTGACTATCACAATTGTTTTTCCCTGTGCCTGCATCTTCTTTAGGATTTTAAACACAACCTCTTTGTTTACTGAATTCAAACTTCCTGTAGGTTCATCCGCCAAAATCAGAATATATAAAAATAGATAGGGATAAATCAACCTTTAAAAGCCATAGGGATTTTAGCTATATAACATATCGCACATTAAAAACATCAATTAAATGTTAAACGTCAATCATAAAATAATGTAAAGTTATACTATTCACTAAATTCCTTTATCCAATCACCGAAAGACAACAATTGATATCCCTGAAAAACTAAAGTACCTTCCATACCAACGTCTACAACATTATATTCAAATATACTAACTTCAAAAGTTTTCATTCCCTCTTCAGTCATAAAAATCAATTCATAAAAAGCTTCTGGACTTGGCACTTTTCCAGGAATAGCAAAATACTCACCCTCTTTTTTTTCAATTAATTTTGCAGATATCGATTCTTTTCTATATTTATTTCTTGTATATCTTAGCATATTCATTCCTCGAAATATGTATAAATTAGTTAATTAAGCAAAGTAATCTACACATACTTTTTCCTTTCTAGTTTAAAATTTATCTGATTTTTATTAATCCACTATCAATAGCTCATAAGTATTTGCAAAAGTGAATAATTGATAATGTACTTTTACAGTTACCGGTTGAACCTCATTAACAATATCCTGATCATATATATACTCATGAGTCACCTTATTATCATCTATATTTTCAGTATGATAAAACTCAATAGGTGTTTCCTCTAACTTTGTTCCAACCTTGATATTCGCTGGTTCGTTGAATGAATGGAAAATTATATTACTTTCCACATATTGTCTATAGATTGCAATCGATAGGATCAAAGCCAGTAAAACACACACAATAATCATTACTTTCTTTTTCATAGTATCAGCTAAATTACTATTACATAAAAAGCATTATAAGAGCATATAGAACAACTCCAACTATAATACCAATTCCAATCTTCTTCTTATCATTTTTGGCATAAACTAAATTATAGACATCAAAGAACCAGAATCCAAATTGAAATGTATATTTAGTAAAATAATAGATAAAAACATACTATCCACTTTCAAAAATTTAAAAATTTTTATTTTTTGAAAGTGGCATATTGCATACAAAGATTATAATCGGATATAATACAAATAAGGATGACTTTCAAAAGTTTAAAAAAATTCATTTTTTGAAAGTGAGGCAACGCTATGAAAACCATTGAAAGAACTGAATATCTGAATCGAATAAAGAATCTGAAAGATACGCCTGATATAAAAGTTATTACCGGTATCAGAAGATCGGGTAAGTCAATACTGATGCAGGAGTATATCCAGTATCTGAAAGACAACTTTAATGATATCAACATTATCTTTATTGACTTTATGGATCTTTCATTTGAACACCTGAAAGAGTATCATGCACTTCATGCCTATGTTGAAAAACGATATGTGGAAGGAAAGTCGAATTATCTTTTCATTGATGAAGTGCAGATGTGTCCAAATTTTGAACTGGCTGTAAATAGCCTATATTCAAAAAGAAAATATGATATCTATATCACCGGTTCCAACGCTTTTTTGTTAAGTGCAGATTTAGCCACTCTATTTACCGGGCGTTATATTGAAATTCATGTCTATCCATTCAGTTTCAAAGAATATTGTAATTACTACGACAACAACCACGACATAGAAAAGCTATTTGAAGATTACACCATCAAAGGTGGATTGGCTGGGTCCTATGCCTACAACACCGAAAAAGACAGGAAGGATTATATCAAGGAAGTCTATGAAACAATTGTTAGAAGAGATCTTGTGCAGAAGTATTCCTTGCCAGATACTCAGGTATTACAGCGCTTAAGTGAATTCCTTATGGACAATATATCAAACCTGACCTCACCAAACAGGATCAGCAATATGCTATCCGAAAAGAACATATCAACCAATCATGTCACCATTGGAAAATATATCAAATACCTGTGCAACGCCTTTGTTTTCTATGATATCAAGCGCTACGATATCCGTGGCAAGAAATATCTTGAAAGCACAGAAAAGTTCTATTTAAGTGATATTGGCATACGTTATGCTGTTCTTGGTACAAGAAACATGGATTATGGCAGAGTATATGAAAACATGGTCTGTCTTGAATTATTACGTAGTGGCTATGATGTCTATGTTGGAAAGCTTTATCAGAAAGAAATCGATTTTGTTGCCCAAAGAGGTAGTGAAAAAATCTATATTCAGGTAAGTGACAATATCACTGAAGAGGAAACATTTAAAAGAGAATATGTGCCTCTTTTACAGGTCAAGGATGCATATCCAAAGATTATCATCGCCAAAACCGGTCATCCAAAGTATTCATATGAAGGAATTAAAATCTTTGATATCAGGGATTGGTTGCTAAATAAAAGCCAAGCTATATAATCAAGAAATTAGTAAGATTAAAAATATTAAACGCATCAGCATCCGCTGGTGCTTTTCTTGTAAAATTACGTTTTGTGCGTGCTTTTCGATAACTGAGGAGTTAATTTTGCTACTTATAAGCGTGCTGTATGCGTGCTTAAATAGACTTTTCAACACTATTCACAACAATTCACAGAAATAGAAAAAACCACCCAAAGCCCATATATAAAGGGTTTGAGTGGTTTTGAATCTCTTTGCAGAGTAGTCAAAAGTATGTTCTGACTAACGTTTTGAAAATTGTGGAGCACGACGAGCTGCTTTAAGACCGTATTTCTTACGTTCTTTAGCACGAGGGTCACGAGTAACGAATCCAGCTGCTTTTAATACTGGACGGTAGTCTTCACTTGCTTCCATTAATGCACGAGTAATTCCATGACGCATAGCACCAGCTTGTCCTGTATATCCGCCACCATTTACATTGATCAATACATCAAATTGATCTGTTGTATTAGTAACTTCAAATGGAGCCTTTACAACCATACGTAATGTTTCTAATGGAAGATAGTCTTCCAAAGATTTTCCATTAACAACAAATTTACCTGTTCCTGGACGTAAGAATACACGAGCAACAGATTTTTTACGACGACCTACGCCATGATATTGAACGCTATTGTTTGCCATAATCTATTCCTCCTATCCTTTCACCTTTAACTCAACAGGTTGTTGAGCTGCATGTGGATGTTCACTTCCTGCATATACATATAAGTGTCCACGTTGTACATCCCCTAAACGAGTATGAGGCAACATTCCTTTAATTGCTCTTTCTACCCATTCAACTGGATATTTTTCTTTCATTTCTTTGGCATTACGAACACGCATACCTCCAAAATAACCAGAATGGTTATAATACTTTTCAGTATTTAACTTGTTTCCTGTCATATCGACTTTTGCTGCATTGATTACGATTACGTAATCCCCACAATCTACATTTGGTGTATATGTAGGCTTGTTTTTACCTCTTAATACGTGAGCAGCTTTTGTAGCTAAGCGACCTAATGTTTCGCCTTCACCATCAATCACGTACCAAGTACGTTGTACATCGGCAGGTTTTGCCATTGTAGTTTGACGCATAATTAATCTTCCTCCTGTTTGAGCATTACCGGGGCTCAAAGGCTGAGATTAGCCAGAATCTATTCTAAAGAACCTATCCCCAAAAGTCAATGCCAATTTTAATAATTTACCTTCATTAAGTACAAACCTTGTGGCTGAGCATTATACCGACAGGCTTCTTTATTTTTAGCCTCTAAAATCCGCTTTACATCTTCCGGTTCTAAACGATGTTTTCCAACTTCAATGAGGGTGCCCATCATCATTCGTACTTGATAGCGCAAGAAGCCACTTCCAATAAAAGAAGTCACAACATCTTGATCTTTTTCTTGAATCTCAATTGAAGAAATAGTTTTCACTCTTGGCTTTCGCTCATCAATTCGACTCGATGAAAAACTCGTAAAATCGTGTTCGCCTAATAAATAAGCAGCCCCAGCCTTCATTGCTGCAACATCAAAGTTAGACCAAATGATTTGTTTATAACGATAGGAAAAGGGATCCACCTGATCCCTTGTACATATAAAATCATATTGTTTGCTGACAGCAGAAAAACGTGCATGAAAGTCATCATCCACAGGTTCTACTTGAACGATACGAATATCTTTCGGTAATAGAGTATTTAAAGCTTGTTGATAACGATTGGCAGGAATATCCTTTCCATCAAAATGAAATACTTGGCCTTTGGCATGAACCTTTGCGTCCGTTCGACCACTTGCGACAACCGTACAATCGCTTTGAAGAATCTTTGCCAAAGCTTTTTCAATCACTTCTTGAATACCTAGGGCATTGGCTTGTTTTTGCCAACCTGCATAATTCCAACCATCGTAGGCAACGATACTTTTAAATCTCATAGAAGCACTCCAATACCAATACATGCAAGCAAGACAAAAAAACTTGCAGCGAGTCCAACATAATCTAACATCGTCATTTTCAAAACTTTATAACGTGTTCTTTCTTTATTTGGATCATAGCCACGGGCTTCCATAGCATTTGCCAATTGATCGGCACGATCAAAAGCCGAAACAAATAATGGCACAATTAAAGATAGAATAGCCATCACTTTTTCACGAAGGGTTCCATTTTCTAAATCTACACCACGGCTGGCCTGGGCATTCATAATTCTTTGCGTTTCTTCAATTAAAGTTGGAATAAAACGCAAGGCAATACTAATCATCATCGCAATAATATGTGCTGGTAAACCAATCTTTTCAAAAGGCTTTAAAAGCTTTTCAATACCTAAAGTTAAATCCAATGGTTTGGTGGTTGCAGTAAGAATGGTTGTAATAACAATCATCATCATTAAACGAACGACGATATAAAGCGTTTGGGTAATCGCATCGGAATAGACTGTAATCGGACCGAGATGTACCCATGGCTTTCCGGTACGAATCGCAAAACAGTTAATCACAAATAAGAAAACCATCATCCACATCATCGGTTTCATCGAGCGAAAAGCATATTGAATGGATAATTTGGATAACACTAAACATACCGCCACAAAACAAGCAATGATTACATAACCAAATACACCAGCTGGTATAAAGATAGAAATCATCAAGAGCAACATGATACAGATTTTGGAACGAGGGTCCATTTTATGTACCACAGAATCCAATGGCATATAACGACCTAAGGCAATATTATTCATCTGCACTCACCTGCCCTGCTACACACTTGACCAATTCATCAAGGGTTAAGATAGAATCTGGAATATCAAATCCTTTTTCTTTTAATTGCATCTTCAAACGAATTAATGCAGGTGGATTAATTCCAATATTTAACATCCAGTCCGGATGTTGAAAGAACGTCTGAACATCGGATTCATGTTTTAATTTTCCATGGTCTAAGACAATCACATGGTCACAATAATTCATAACATGATCCATGTCATGGGTAACTAATAAAACAGTCTTATTCATTTCGCAATTCAATTTCATGAATAAAGACATCATTTCTGTAGCCCCTTGCGGATCAAGACCTGCGGTTGGTTCATCCAAAACCAAGACTTCTGGGTTTAAAATTAAAATTCCTGCAATCGCAACGCGTCTTTTTTGCCCTCCACTTAATTCAAAGGGAGATCTGTCCAAGTACGATTCATCTAAACCCACTAAAGGCAAGACTTTACGAACTAAGGCATTCGCCTCTTCTTCGGAAGTACCAAAGTTTTTTGGTCCAAAGGCAATATCTTTTTCAATGGTTTCTTCAAACAACTGGTATTCTGGGAATTGGAAAACCAGGCCTACTTTTTTTCGTAATTCTTTAATATCTTTTATTTTTAATAATGGCTGAATATGATACCCACAGATATCCAAAAAGCCTCCCGTTGGCATCAATAAACCATTTAAATGCTGTACAAGGGTTGATTTTCCCGAACCCGTCTGACCGATAATCGCTGTGACTTTTCCTTCCGGAATGGTTAAATCAATACCTTTCAAAGCGACATGTTCAAAAGGCGTTCCTTTGTTGTAGACATGTTCTAGTGCTTCGATTTCAATTGACATAATTGATTCACCACCTCATCTAACGTTAATGCATGGATGCTGGAAAAGCCCTCTTTTTGCATAGCTTTGGAAAACTTCAGTGCAAACGGAATATCCAATTGCATCTTTTTCAACATTGCTTCTTGCGCAAACACCTCTTTTGGTGTGCCTTCCATTTCTACAACACCATGATTTAAGACAATAACATGCTGCGACTGCGCTACTTCTTCCATATCATGGGTAATAGATAAAATTGTAATATTCTTTTCATCATGAAGGCGTTTAATTTGCGCATTAATGCTTGCCTTACCTTGTGGGTCTAACATACTCGTTGACTCATCAAAAATAATAATATCTGGTGTCATCGCAAGAATACCTGCAATCGCAACACGTTGTTTCTGTCCACCGGATAAATGTGTAGGTTCCGCTTGTAAAAAGTCGGACATTCCAACACTGGCAGCTGATTTTTCAATTAAGGCTTGCATATCTTCTTGCGGAACGCAATGGTTCTCTAAGCCAAAAGCAATATCATCAGCAACCGTTGAACCAATAAACTGGTTATCGGGATTTTGAAAAACAATCCCCACATGACTGCGTAAATCATAAACCGTTTCCGGTGTCAGTTCCGTACCTAAGATACGAATAGTTCCGGATTGCGCCTTTAATAGACCAATGATCAACTTGGCAATGGTACTTTTCCCTGAACCGTTATGACCTATGATGGTTGTATAACTTCCTTTAGGAATAGAAAAAGAAACATCTTGAATGGTGTTTCCTTCTTCTGTATATGAGAAAGAAAGATTTGAAACTTCAATTGCAGGATTCATAAATACATCTCCTTTTACCACACAAATGCTTTTTTATTATACATACAAAAAAAGGATAAAACAATGTTTATCCTTATTCGTACATTTCGACAAATGTAGCAGAAGTATGTAAACAAATTTCGCTCAATTGAACCAAAAGTAAGTCTAAATCATCTGAATCAAAGGAACCTGTATATACAACTTCTACTTGACTCTTATCGCTATCAAAGCTAGATGACATTTCTAGATCTGCCGCTTCTTCTTGGAATTTTTTCGCTGCATCTGCATCTGGAACATAGAACACAAAAGTTGTTGGTTTTGGATCATGATTTTCTAAACCTTGAACCGTTTTTTGTAAGGCTTCATCCGACTCCTTTGGTACATGATAGATAATTGGATCATCTTGTGAAGGAATCAAAAATTCATCTAACTCTGCCTTATCTTTTTTATCCTTTACGACTTTTCCAGCGACTGCAGCAGAAGCAAGTCCAATCGCTGCCAAACTAATAATTCCTTTTAAAAATTTCATTGCTAACCCCTCTTTCTAGTTACAGCAACTCCGTCTCCAATGGAATAAAAATCGGTTTGGTAATCCACTAAAGCTTGTAAAAATTCTCGATAGCGAGCAATCTTACGAACAAGAGCCTTCGTATTGCGATTATGCGTTAATTCAGGATGTTCCACCAAACCATGAAATTCCATATTGTCTGAAATAATTATACCATTTTTCGCTAAAAGCGGTGCGTACTTTGTAAAAAAGCGTGTATATTGCGCCTTAGCCGCATCAATAAAGATACAATCAAACAACTGGTCTTTTGGTAATTGCACTTCTAGCGCATCTCCTTCAATTAACGTAATGTTTTCTTTCCCAGCAAAGTTCTGTTTTGCTTGGGCAATCATTTCGGGATTTCGTTCAATCGTAACAATTCGAATACCTTCAAAAGTATCATGTACGACTAGTGAAGTTCGACCTACCGCCGTACCAATTTCTAAAAAAGAACGACAATGGTTTTCTTTCATTTGCCCCAACAAGAATTCCAAGCCATCATCCATCATGATCGGCACATTGTGTTGATAGGCATATGCTTCTATTTCTTTTATATCTGACATAGTTTTCACCTTTAAAAAAAGTGAAGTAGAGAAATCTACTTCACAAATTCAACGATAGCCATTGGAGCAGCATCT
>ERZ1026943.284-NODE-284-length-31618-cov-7.885182_pt1 | contig 31618 bp, 48 predicted proteins | sample MGYA00519461_ERZ1026943 | MGnify/ENA primary metagenome ERZ1026943 (study PRJEB26926, sample SAMN06164617) | human gut metagenome | biome: ENVO:00009003; feature: ENVO:2100002; material: ENVO:00002003 | host: Homo sapiens | place: USA | collected 2012 ...
TTCCATGTGATAGGAAAGCTGTTCCTCCAAGGAAAGAATGCGCATACGATGCTGCCTGAGTACCATCTGCGGCGATACACTGCGGAGCCTGAGTTCCATATTTTCTTCTCCTTTTTAAGCATATGAATATGTATAAAAACCGCAAATATAAACGTTGTTTACATTATTCTTTAACGAAGTTAAAGTAAAATTACCTTTTGTGACATCGTTGGTTATAGGGTAATATCTGATGACTAGCCCAGCGTCTGCAGCGGGGTTTGCTATGGGAATGAACATATTGCTTTTTGGCTTTTTGTCGGCAGGAAATCCTGTCCACATGTACCCCATAGTATTGCCTCCGATTGGGGCGCTTACCAAACCATCCCAGTTTATTTCGCAGAGTTTCAATCCGTCGTTATATCGGTATTTCAGTGTGATACCACATGCATTAGTTCCACAAGAGATCCAATCAGACCAGCCAATAACTCTATGCTGTATCTTCTTATCCGTGAGCACGGGAACCCACGTATCTTCTTGATTCTCTGTATCAAAATCAAATACATACCCATTAAATGATTGTGCTTCAAGAGGCATATCCACCTTTAACTTACCACTCTCTGCCTTGCATCCAACTCCAATCCCTCTGCCGTCAGCAGAGAAATCAAGCAACTTAAATGAAGGAGCGATAGCAGCATAAGATGCAACACCATCTGTAGTGAAGTAATCCTTCACAAGCACTCTGAAAGAATAGGCATTGTCTGCGCTGAACTTGCCAGCAGATGATATATATACCTTGTTCTCGCCACTGTATGAATCTGTATAAGTTGCAAGAGTAGTCCATGTTTCACCATTTTTATACTGGATCATGACAGACTTATCATTTTTATTTGCAACAGGTGCAATTGAAAATGAATAAGTAATCTTAACTGCCGTACCTTCATCGTCTGCTTTGTTAGTCGATACATTCCAACGTTGTGCAGTGACATTCTTAACAGTCGGTGACCACCACTGCGTGACACTGATATTCTTCGAAAGTGCGGCCTTCTGTCCTCTTGAATCTGTAACTGTCGATTTAAGTGTAACTGTGCCAGATGATTTCAACGGCTGAGTTGTAAAGAAACTGTTTGGTCCAGGTATGATCTGTCCATCAATCTCATTGTAATAGTAAGTAATTGAAGCACCGTTCTTCGCCGTTGCTGATACATCACATTTGACTTTCGAAACGCCCTGTATAATTGTTGATGCTCCGAATCTTTTTGCGATTGCAGCATCTTCATTTGTGTATGTGATTCCTGTTACAGTTGGCTCATAGCCCGATGGCAGTACTAAATCCAATCGGCAGTAGTTAGTACCGATGTACTTTCCGGCACGATTGTATGTATCTACCTTGAATGTCATATATGAATATGACGTGTTAGTCATCTTGCTGATCAGTGAAGTCGGTACTGTCCATCTGAATTCGTCATTCCACTGATTATCAGCAATCTGTACATTCATATCGTAATAACTGTATGAGATTACATGACCAAAGTCAGATGATGCCCTAGGCGTCTTGATTGTCACACTGTTTCCAAAATAAACTGATGTTGGAGAACAGTAAGGCTTAGTTGCTCTAGGAATGACATCGCAGTCAACACCACCCGAAGCAGATACACTGCCCACATAACTACCCGAAAGAGTTACTTTCAATTCCTGTGAGAATGAGAAATCAAAATGCTTGCCACCGTTACTGTCATGAGGGATTCTAATATTAGTAACCGTCGCAAGTGTCTTTGTTCCACTTCCTCCAATAGTCACACCGCCCGACCAGATGAGTGCGCCATTTGCCCACATAGAGCCGTATTTAGTAGCATTTGAATTGATATTCCACTTATAATACTTTGTCAGCGTAGCAGTCCATAAATCATAGTTTCCGTCAACATTGACACCTGTTCGTGTCATTGTCATTGTGACATTACCATTGCCGCCACCAAACGAAGCACTGCATGTTGCATATGTTGCCATCAGTCACCACCTACTTTCTTAAAGGTTAAAGATCCATCGTGGTTAACAATGAATCCGAAGTTTCCGATTCTTAGTGAACTAGAAACTTCGATGTTTGAGTTATACATTCTGTTATTAGCAAAATACGCTACTTCATCATTGTTCTGAAGAATAGAGTACTTGCTGTTTGTCTGTTTTGTCTTGAATTCAGATTCCTGCTTACCTATCTCTATGCCGTCTGCATTGAATCTGATATAAGTATTCAGCTGAGTCTGATTGTTTGATACAGTATCAGAAAGAGAACTAAAGTCTTCTTTCTTTACGAATCCCATCTGAATGCTTTCCGTTGTCTGCTGAATAGTAGATACAGTAGAAGCAAGGTTTGCACCGTCAGAGGCACTGTAATAATTCTCTGATACTGTCTGTAAGATGGATGCCTTTGTCTGTTCTATAGACGAAGAAACATTCTTAGTTGCCTGCTGCAGCTGATTGTTCATATTGTTTATTCTGTTGTCGTAATCATCAATGATTGACTTTAGGTCATTTGCAAGCACTGGGGTGGTCGTTGTATATGTTCCATCATCCCATAATATCTTCGACCTAACCCAGTAATAATGCTTGTCAATGTAGTCATCGGGAACGCTTTTCCACCCGTTACTGCTTGCATCGGGCATTTCCGTTGCTGAATCTGATAGGTAATACTCCGGAGTGATTGAGCGAATTCCCTGCCCGTCCTCGCCATCATTAACTCTCACGAGGGTCATGCTAGCCGATGCCTTAATCATATGATTAACCTTCTAGCTGAGCGCTGAATGTTGCCTTGTTTGTGATATCACCTGCACCGATTGTGTATGTCGCACCTGTTGCTACTGCGGTAGTTCCGCCGTCCTTATACCACTTGATAGCTCCTAATGCAGATAACGCAGAACCAGTCACTTCAACTCCACCCTTGTAGACATGAGCAGTTAAAGTTGTAGCGATAGCAGTGTTCTTGAAGATTGTTCCACCGCTTGAAGTGATTGCCATTGTGATAGCATCCTTACCATTAGTTCCGTTGATTCCATTTGTACCTTTATAAGAAACTGAATATGATTCAGTAGACTTACCATCCGAATAGTTTACAACAGTCTTTGTCCATAAGTACTGACCATTTGCCACGCTAGGAACTGTTGTGCTCCATTCCCCTGTTGGAGGAGTAGTGCCGCTTGTGCCTGCTTGGTATGTTACAGATGTTGAACTTACAGTAACGCTTGTACCGTTTGAACCATTTGAGCCGTTTGTACCCTTGTAAGAGACTGAGTAGGCTTCTGTTGATTTGCCATCAGAATACCTAACTACTGTCTTAGTCCAAAGGAACTGACCATTAGGTACGTTTGGAACAGTAGTGCTCCATTCACCTGTTGGCTTAGTAGTTCCACTTGCACCGACCTGGTAAGTTACAGAAGTAGAACTTACGGTAACACTTGTACCATTCTGACCTGTCTGACCCTTGAATGCGATTGAGTAACTGAATGTCTTGTTGATTGTGATATCACCATTCACAACAATAGGAATAGTGACAGTACCACTCTTAGTTAATGCAGATGTTGCAGTGATAGTGATCGTTGGCATTGGTGACTTGCCGTCAGACACTGCTGAAATTCCTGTAGGACACGTGATAGTTCCTACAGTACACGGAACCTGTTCACTACCACATAATGCCATTACCTGTGTAGTAGTTGTCTGTGTACCGTTTACAGAAGTAGTAGTACCTAAGAATGTATAGTTGTCATTAGTTAATATGACGGAATAACCATCGGTTAAGTCGATAACGTCAATCTGATTGACCGCTTTAATTGCCATAATTTTCCTCCTAAATGTTTAACTCGCAGTTGAATACTGCCTTGAATTTAATGTCCTTTGCTGAAATAGTAAACATGAACCCATTATCATTCAGTCTTGAATCATCTAACGGGATCTTGCTGAATTCTGTCTCTCCGTGCCTTTTAATGAGCCACTGCAGATATGCATTATCTCCAAATGTTTCTCTCAATTTTGAAGAGTTATCAATCACAACTCCGCCCACATAGATATTCACTGTGAATATAGTTGCCACATCACTGTTCTTGAATGTCGTGCCGTTTGATGATTCTATACACAATAATATAGAATCCTCACCCTTCGCTCCTGTAATGCATACTGGAGTACTGTATGTGACAGTATTGTTAATCGTCGTAGCTGTTCTCTGCCATATATAGAATCCAGGACGCCATGTCGGTGCAGTCTCTGACCACCCTGTTTCTGGTGGTGTAGCTCCATCGCTCGAACTAGCATATTCGCAAACAAACTTCTTAACTGAACCCTGTGCCTGTTTGATTGCTTCTCCTGCCTTTTCTTCAACTTCTGAAACCCTTAGTGATATCTTCTCGTTGGACAGGCTTAATTGCGCCATCTTGTCATTGATGCCTTCCTGTTCCTTTGCGATTATATCGAGTTTCAAGGATTCCTGGTCCTGCTGGACCTGCAGCTTTCTGATTCGTGTTGTATTAGATACACGATTCACTGTCTTCTCTTCATTCTTTGTTGTCACACTGCCGTCAACCGTAGACATAGAGAACTGTCCACCTTTGTAATTGACAGTTAGATCCGATACAAAGAAAGTGAATTCATTGCTGTTATAATTAACAAGAGCACCAGGAAGAAGGTTATCAACCGATATCATTGTGACATTCTTCACCTGGTTGAAAGTCAATCCTTTAAGTCTGTCATAGATGCTGTCTATAATGCTCTGTTTATCTGCATATAGATTTGCTGAATCAATAAACAGTGTATTGCCTGTCTCATCACCCTTAGAAAGAGGATTGAGCCCATTTTCAGCATATACTCTTGTGAGTGTATACACCTCATTCTTCTCATAATCTGTTAAATCCTGTGTAGCAGCAAAGGCAGTCTTTTCAATTGGAACAAATCTAATAGAATCAATTCCCTTTGCATAGACATTAGCCCCAAACAGTTCAGCAATCCACCCAAGATAGTTTCTTATCACAATCGTATTATCATACCATGATACGCTCTTATCAAGAACATACTGCGGTATTCCTTCACGAATAATAGAAAGACCAGTCAGACTTTCAATCTCGTCTAGCTGGTCTTTTATAGTGACAGGATAAGACAGTTTAGTATCGTATGCCTTGTCAAGAGAATAGTTGTTGTCATACATCTTGAGAGTGAGTTCCTTGGTGTACTTCTCCGGCTGGTCATACACCTTGAAGTATCTTGTATCAGATGCATCATTCTCCTTGACTTCCCAGTACTTGCTGATGTCGATATTGTCAAGAATGCCGTCATAATTATCGAACTTCATTGTCAGTTCAATTGATGGCACGTTGCCTATCATACGGCAGTCAGCAAAAGAGACAGACATCTTATAATCAAGAAGTCTGTCCGTTACATTTGTCTCTCCATACTTTATAAGCATATGATCACACCTCAATCAGAGAGAAAGAGAATGAATCTGCCTTTAGACCAGACTGCACTCTCTTATAATTGTACTTCTTATTTGAAGCATACATCTTCTTGGTTCCTCTGATACCATGATCAGGAATGTAGAGTTCTGCCGTGAACTCTGCCGGAGTGAGTACCTTCAAAATATTCATTACATCTGTAAATGTATTCAACTTATATGTACATGTAATCTTAAGCATGTTAGAACGTATTCTATTTCTTCTTAAGATGCCTGTTGAGACAGGTCTGACACTATCCGAATCTAGATCATTGATTTCTACGCTAATCTCTGAAGGAGTCGGAATAAGTGTTCCGTTTATCTTGATTTTCGCTTCATCTGCCATTTATTCCACCCCCTAATAGTCAAATACAGGCTTGCCTGTGCGTGCTTCATAATCCTTGATATTGTCAATCACCATCTTTGTGATTACTCTACCGTCATCAAGCACTAATTTAATGACATAGGTAGCGCCTGTGCCGTCATTCTGAGGAAGTGATAATCTTTCTGAAATCTTTTCAGCAATCATATCAAGTCCCTGTGTGTTTCTCTGTAATGGTATTACTGCTTCTGTTCCTGCTTCACCAATATTGGCAATAGTGGATGCACTTACGATACCACCTTTTGCGAGTCTAGGAATCCTAGGAATTGAGAATCCTTTTCCACCGACTCCAGGAACCCAGTCAGGAATCTTTATCTTGCCGATACCGCTTAAGAATTTATTGATTCCATCAATCATGAAATTCAATGGAGCCTTGAAGATGTGGCTTAATCCAGAAACAATACTTTCAAATATCTGTCTAACACCAAACCATGCTCTTCTCCAGTTGCCTGAGAATACACCACTGATAAAGCTAGTAAGACCCAAGAAAACAACTTCCAATGAATTAATGATAGGGCCCACGTAGTCTCTGAACGCCTTGACGGCATTCTTAACCGTTTCAAACACATTCTTCCATTTGAAACCGAAAGTTCCTTCCATCCATTCACCTAGATTACGGAAGAATTCTCTGATATTGTTGACTCTTTCGCATATTGTTTTGTCTGCGCGTTCAATAATTCCCCTAATTGCAGCAAATACCATATCAAATACACCTCTCAATAGTGTTAAGGCCAATTCGAATACAGGTCCTAGAATATCAAGAATCGTACTGAATATAGGTGTGGCGAACTTTAGAAAATCACTTAATAATCCCATTATGCTCTGGAATACATTCTCCCATGCGTTCCATAACGGCTTGAGAACATCGCCCACAAAATCCATGATGATTTTACCAACTGTATCAATGATAGGTGCCACAATATTTAGAAATACCTTCTGAACAATAGTGGCGATATTTCCTAGAATGCTTACTATGTCATCTCTGAAGCTCTTACTCTTCTGCCATAAGTCTACCACTGTAGCAATGACTGCCCCAATGATGATATTTACAGGATTCATAGCCATTACAATAGATGCGAATATCTGTGGAAGAATTCCAAATGCACCGCTCAATGCAGTTGCAAGTGATGCCCAACCTGAAAATACTCCTACTGCAAGCTGTATCTGTGTGATAACAGTACCAAGAATTCCGGCAAGAGTAGAAAACAATGATAATCCAGCAATAGCGGAAAGAATGCCAAGAATACGACCTACATTATCTGCTATGAAAGAGAATAACCCATCAATGATAATAAGAACCACATCCACTGCACCTAATACAGCAGTCCAGTCAATCGCTTTAGTAACATCTCTCACAATTTTCAGAATCTCATTGATGATCTTCAATATAGAGTTAAATACATTCCATAAATGCTGGATGATTGAATCACCTAGGCCTGCAGTGTTCCATGCATCGGCCAGTCCTTGAGAGATATTGCCAATTATCTTGAAGATGTTAGTGAATATCTTCAATATCAGTTCAACAGTCTTTGCGCCCGTGCCGTTTTCCCACACTGTATACATTGACTTGCCGATTTCCATAAGAAGATTCTTGACACCATTAAATGCATATACTGCAGCTGCAATCATCGGCGCACCAAACTTATCCCATGACTGCTTTAATGGCTGGAAGAATTCCGCGACCTTCTTCTTGATTTCCTCTAACTGCTTGTCTACTTCTTCAAGAAGCCCTTTCTGTTCTTCTGCACCACTGTCATCCATGCTGAATCCGCCGATATCACCACCGGAACCACCAGCACCGCCCGAACCACCTGAGCCACCTGAAGACGGATCACTTGAACCACTGCTTGAATTGATGTTATTGATTGCATCGAATCCAGCAAGAGCTCCTTTCAATTCCTTCTTGAGTTTAGAAGCATTACCTGCTGCCTTTTTTAATCCTCTTCCTGTTCCGCTTGCGCCTTTAGAAAGCTTCTGCGAACTGTCGGAAGCATCGTTCATTTTCTTTGCAAGAGCCCCTGTGTTTCCTGCTGCCTTCTTAGCATTGTTTGACACTCCACCAAAAGAAGAACTCAACTTCTTTGACTTGCCGCCAAACAGTGCCGTCAGATACCCAACGGCGACCATAACAACTTTAGTGAATGCAACAACATATGGGACGCATGAGTTAATTGCCTTTGCAATATTGGTAAAGAATCCAGCAATATTAGACTGCCCGATTGTGTTCATTACATCTGACATACATCTAACAATGGCCGTTCTCATATTAGCGATTGATGTAGCAATTCCACCTGTCGCATTTCTTGCCTGTTCCTCAAATGACTGATAGCCGTTAATGCCCTGAGTGTTTAACTTCATAATTGTATCCATGAACTGGTCCATTGATACCGTTCCGTTTCTTAAAGCCTCGCCTAGTGCGGAAGCATTGACAAAGCCCATGGCCTCAGCCACCTGTTTCATCTGTGCAGGCATTGCAGTCATCGCTGAACGCCATTCAAACATATCAGGTTTACCCTTAGCATATGACTGTGACAACTGTTCAAGTGCTGATTTCTGTATCTCAGAGCTTGCACCGCCTGCTAGAATAGCATTATTAAGTGCAAGGAACATATCTGTTGATCTAGAGATGTTACTATTTACTGATGTGAATCTCTGTACTGCGCCTGATGCATCATCCAGGGTTGTTGGAAGTCCAATAAGCTTATTGCTTAGTTTCTGTATCGATGCATTCGCTTGAACGCTCCCAACACCTAGATTCGACATCACACGGCTATAATTGCTAAGAGTATCAACTCTCTTGATTGCTGCATCAACATTCCCTAATATCGTTGATTTAATCAGAGAAGCAATACCAAGACCCGCCACAATATTGCGAATACTCTTGAATGAATTGCCAATTGAGCCTGTGACCTTATCAACATGATTCTTTAGGCCGGTGACTTCATTCTTCACGCTGTTCAGTTCTGATTTTGCTGATTTCGTCTGTGCAGATATTACTATCTGCAGTTCCTCTACCGTCATTCTGCATCACCGCCTTTCTTTTTCTTAGTGCTTTATTATGTCTTCTACTGAAGGCAATACGAGAAGATCTAGCGCTTGCAATCTCTTTTCTTTCCTTCTCTTTTTCAAACTCTTTCTTATCCTCTTCAAAAAGTGAAGGATAGAAGTCCCACAATTGTGCAGGAGTGAATGAATCATCCTTGCCGTTAAGGACAGCAGAAATACAATCCCTTATCTGAAGAGCCTGTATCTGAAGAGATATCGCTTCCTGTCGCACCATTTCTTTTTTCTTTCTTTCATGCGCTGAAATAATATCGTATAGCTCATCTAACGAATAATTCCAAAATGAAAAGGGGTCTACTCCAGCATCAAGCGCTGGATCATAGACCGCCTTGTATATGTAATCTGTAATCAGGATATCTTCTAGAGATTCTTCTTGGCTTCCGCCATTCCCTTTTCCATTTTCGTTTCGAGAGCCCCAGAGAAAAAACCCGATACCTGGAACAATGGAATAAGAACATCACTAAGGAACTCTGTCTGTGAGCCACCTTCATCGATGTATCTATCAAACATATCATTCACATCGCTTCTGTCGATGTTGCTGTTGAATTTCTGAAGACCACCATGTGTGATGTCCAGCATAGTGCATAATGGTGTCATGCCTGTTTCTGTATTAAGAAGGTTGATAAGACTTCCACCATACATCTGTTCTAGTCTAGAGATTTCTCCTGTTGTCAGTTTTAATTTGTATTCTTCTTCACCGATTTTCCAAATAATGAACGGTTTTCTTTTTGCTTTTTCTGCCATTTATCTATATCTTCCTTTCTATGCTGCTGCTTCTGCTGGATCAGTAATAGTGAGTTCAGACTGTAATGCGATTGCAACAGTAAATTCAATAGCATCATTGACACCACCGCCCGCTCTTTTAACAGTGACCTGTCCTGAGAATGTAGTTGTAGTGCCGTCCTTCAATGTTTCCTTGAACATTGCGGTAGCCCCTGTTTTTTCTAGTTCCCTCATTAATCTGTATGAAGATGTTGCTTTGCTGTTGTCATACTTGAATGTATATTCAAGGTCTCCAGGGTCTCCGATACCAAACTCATAGACCTTAACTGTATCATCAAGTGAAGAGTTTTCAACTTTTTCTTTTTCAATACCCATGTCAGGAATCTTCTTCAACCCTGGAAGGTCAGTGAAAGTAGTTCCCTTGTTTGTCTTGTCATAAGATAATTTAGCGCCATTTGCTAGCATTATATAATTCCTCCTTATCAGTTACATACCGTGATAGATGTAATCACTATCATAAAATGCTTCATAACTCATTTTCTTGTGTCTAAGTCCTGATGCATCATCAATATCTCTGCATGATACTCTCTTTAGCCCCATTGATGATAATGCCTTATCAACTTTCAAGGCTGTACCCGATGTACTCTTAGTATCCCAGATTTCGATTCTGTAAAGGACATGTGATGTCTGCTCCTTGTCATCCGTCCATTCTGCCACGCTGTTATCTTCCTCAACATACTGAACTGCTGGAAGCTTTGCCCAGTCCTTAGGATAGATATCAGTGACTTCAAGGCCTTCATCTGTCAGAGCCTTATATACTTTATCTTTAATGTTGATCATATGCTTTTAATCCTTTTCAATTAACTGGCTGATTACTATACCAGCATCTTTTACTGCTTTCTTTTCAGTCTTCTTTGCTCCCTGGTACATGAATGGCTGTGCAGGCTGTCCATCCGACCTGTAATATCTCTTTCCATCAACCTCGATAACTACCCAATGATAGTTATTTATTGCTTCTTCTGATAGCTTCTCTTCAGGAATCCACCAAGGTTCCATAGTATAAGAAGGATGTACATATGGAGATATTCCAGCATGGTCTGCTGCACCTTTTCGACCTGTTCCGAATTCAACATATTGAGCATATGCCTTATTTGTATAAACATATCCCTTGTCGCCTTCAACTCTTGTCTTAATGGAATTTCTTAATTCACCATTATTTACAGGACATTCAAGAACGCAACCACTTCTGATTGTTTCCGCAGCCTTTCCAAGAACCTGTTCTGGATTCTCAAGAACGGCATCTATAGCACGAAGCTTTCTAAATAATTCATTAGCACCATTGAGGCTCATTTAATAATCTTCTCCAGTTCATAGAGATAGTGTCTGTTATATTCCTTCATGCTGATGATCCTATAATCCGGTTCATCGATTGACTGATTATAGACATTCACACCCCACTTTTCAGTGAGTCTGAAATCATCATCCTTATTCTTAGGAAGAATCATATTAAGAATGTAGTTCAGTCTCTCCCCATACATTTCAGCCTGTAATTTACCGGATGCAGGCCATACTTCAAGCAGCATTGATTTTCTCTTGATCCACTTTTCAGTAGTGACACCTTCACCATCTTTTTCGATGACAGGCTCATATACAGGATAGTTCTTAAGCGCTGAAAGTCTCATTGATTCCCCTCCGGCTTCTTTTCGTGCACGATTCCTCCTGCACGAATCAGTCTTAAGTTGTTGAGAGTTGAGAGAATATCTTCATAAGTGGAAGACTGAAAAGTAGATGTGATGCCACCTTCTGAATGTGATGATTCTCCAACCATGCCCTCTCTGAAGTATATGGCACATGCTAGATCAGCCACACAGAAATCCATTGCAGTGATGTATACAGTGCGGTTTGTATGTGCAAGAGCACGCTGTTTTGCCATTTCAACATAGATTTTTGCACGTTCCTGACTCATTCCTGTTCTTTCAGCAACAATCTCAACTAGATCCATAGATTACTCCTCCTGCATCTTAGTGAGAACTGCGACCAGTTCCTTTTTAACAAGACTAGAATATCCGCTAACGCCCTTTTCCTTTGCAATAGTCTTTAACTGGTCAACAGTCATATCGTTGAGGTCCGTCACTTCATTGTTTTCTACAGGAGTATCTTCATCATTCTTCTTGTCTTCAATGACACGATATCCCTGTTCTGTATAACGCTGAAGGTCATCCTCATGGATGGCCCTTTCAACGTTGATTCTTTTTACAATGATCATTATGCACCAGCTGAGACGTTAGCAATGATTAGGTCAAGCATGTTGTCCTTTTCCCAGCAGTCATGATATCTTCTATAGTCAATCTGCCAAGCATTTGCATCCTGATTAGTATCAGGGTCAAATACTCTTGTCTTGTCCTGTTTAGTAACACCAATAACACTATTGATTGGCGCCATTAAGAAGTTTACATCCTTAGCAGTATCACCTTTTGTATATCCACCTTTGTCTTTTGTTGCTCCAGCATCAACCGTGATAGCTGAATACATTCTGTTCTTTGGTGTAGGAATGAATGTGATTTCATCAAGCTTATAGATGTCTAATGTGATATTTCCAATAGTTAATTTACCTGATGTAAGATTGCTGTTTACCATCTTTTCCTTTAATAATCTTAAAGTATCATATGTAATATGACAGATGATATCACCCTGGTATCCTTTATCACGGATAGTATCCGCTGCCTTTTCTAATTCAGAAAGAATATTCTGTTCAGTCAATGCAGTTGTTAGGATGTTGGCTGATTTCTTTTCTGTAACATCAGAAACAACCTTAGAAATACGGTAAGCATCTACTTCAGGAGCAACATGTAAACGCTGGAATTCTCCCATGACAGTGCCAGCAGATGCCACAAAGTTAGTTTCATTTACATCCATTGCATCAAGAAGGAACTTTCTTCCACGGTCCTGTGTCATTTTGAATGTTTCATATTCAAGAGTGACAGCACCCTGTTTATATCCTTCGTCTCTGTTATAGTCTCCTAAGCCCACTAATGACATCTTAGGGATTTTTACCTCTGCACCACCGTCATACTTAATCTGTCCGGCATTGGCATCCATCCATGATGTAAGAGTGAGATGCTCCATCTGTTTATCTAGTTCAGTCTGAAAAATAGTTGAATACTGTAATGTGTTAATTGCCATGTTCTATACCTCTTTTCTAAAATTTAAGTGCATTCGCGAATGCTTTTCTTGCATTCTCTTCTTCAGCAGTCAATACATTGTTTTTTGCCTTGTCTAAAGGTGCTTTCCCTTTTAATCGGTCATCAACAGACTGCTGAACCGCTCCCTTGAATGCTTTAGAGAGTCTTTTGACAGATTCATTTACGGAATCAGCATCAGTGTAGTCAATGAAGTCAGCCATGCCTGCTGGAACTCCTGCAGCATTAAGCTGTTCCTTGGCAACTGCAGTCAGTTCTCTACGAGTAATTGCTGCTTCTCTATTGTCAAGTTCTTCTTTTCTCTTGTCTTCCTCATACTGCTTCTTTTCATCATCTGTCATCTTTTGAAGCCTTTCGGCTTCCGTATGATCCTTATCCCACTTCTTTCTTGCACGGGCAAGTCTCTTCTGGACGATTCTGTCCACATCGTCTTCTGTGAGGGTTGTTACTTTGGCTTTACCATCTTCAGGTTCACCTGACTGCGCATTATCGGGATTCCCTTCATCGCCTGTATCATCTTCCCCCTCTTCCCCTTCTTCCGCAAACAGCTGAAGGTTCAAAGGCATCATATTCTTAATGTATTCCATAACTTAATTCCTCCGTTTATAGTCCGTATGACTGTTATATCCATGCACCTTTTAATGTCATATGCACGTTATGGACAAACAGAAAAAAAGAAGAACATCAACCGCTCTTCTGTCTGCTTCTGTATTTCATCAATGCTTTAGGTTTTCTTTCCTTGGGAGGCGGACAGTACTCTTCATATGTCTCGTGTGAGAGTTTTCCGCATATCATGCACATATATGTCACCTTCTTAACAATGACGTGCCTACGGCTGTCAAAATGACTTTTACAGTCATACTCAAAGTACTGGTGATGATGTGGTTTCAATCCTTCAGCCATATGGTTCTCCTTTCTTGAAATTGAGCAAAATAAAAACCGACTAGATAGTCGGCTTATACGAACGGTAATATGTCTTTCAAGTCTTTCATAAATCGCTTGGCTTTTTCAATAGTTGAATTATCAGTAAGGTATTCTATTCCTTTTGGTGTAATCTCACATTTATCAAGGTTGTATATTTCTATGTTTTCGTCTATATCCTTATCAATTACTATCCCACTGATATATCCCTCATTTAATAGATTCACAATGACATAAGTCCAGTACTTTCTGTTGATCTGCAGATATTTACTGTCATGTCTTATGAGTGATGCATCAATATCCTTCCCATGCTTTAGCTGCATATACAGGTAGGATAGAATCTGATAAACAATTACATGATAATCATCTCTTGCCATATATTCCAAGTCCTTTCACATTGTCTTTTTATCAACTAAAGGATTTAACTAATCATCCATAGCATAAAACAGTCTATCGCCTAATTCTTCAGTTGCATACCCTAGTTCATTAGGTTCTTCATTATCATCAAATCCATATTCAAGATTCTTGTCTAATACGTAATTACGAATCTGATTAATCTCTTCATTATTTAGTTCTCTATTCGCATTAACATATTCAATAACACATTCTTTTGAATAACCATCTTCCGGGTTCCAATCTTTCATAAGAAGCAACTTTTTCAATAATTTCACATCTTCATCCAATAATTTGTACATCACAATTCACTCTCTTTTCTTAGGGTTTGTTTGAATTAAATTTCCAGTATCAGGGTTAAGTGTAACTTCTACGTTTTCACCTATATACTTTCTGCTTATACGTTTACCATTTTCTTTTTCGGTTATTTTTTCTGGGTCAGTTAATGCAGAAATAACATCCTCTATTTCAACACCTTCACGTTTCTTATTCTTTTGAGGGCCTTCTTTTTCAGTTGTCCCTAATACTCTTTCGATAAAATGGTCACTTTGCGATTTTATTACAACTCCATCCTTAGTTGTACGCCCAACAATTTCATCTTGTATGATTTTACGATACTTCTTATAGTCTTCAAATGTTGAAAATGCTGATAATTTTCCTGAGCTACGCGATCTCTTGTATTTTTGTAATAGTAACCAATTCTCTTTATCATTATACTTCAAATTTTGAAATTCTGATAGTGATAAAGGTATATTTTGCTTACCCAACAAATCGAGGTATTTTATTTGCTGTTTCCTGTCACTAGAACGATTCTCAACTAATTTCTCAGCAGTGTTAATTGCATCTGCACCATGCTTTTCAACCATTCTCTGATACCACTCTTTATAAGTCTCATCTGCTGGAACCTTTATCCTTTCACCTGTGACAGGGTCTCTAGCAAATCTTTCTAGATTATGCATAGTTTCATCATCAAGATTCATAATAGTCGTAGAACGACACCATGGGTGCATCGGAGGGGCGTTTACGCCTATCTTCTTATCATTCACCCTGTATACACTTCCGTCTCTCTCACGGCAAATTTGAGACGTTCTAAGGTCTAGTGTTGCAACAAATCTATACTCCTCTATGCCATAATCCTTGTAAGCCTGAAAGTGCGCCTCATTGTGGATGTATGATGATTCGGTTCTTACAAGTCTTCTAGCTTTATTTCTACCTGATAGGAACTGTTCGTTGATTGAGTCGGTCATTTCCTTGTCTGTCTTTCCTGTAAGTGCTCCTATCATGAGCTCCTCTTTTAGTGCATCGGCCACCTTCTGAGTATTGTTCCATACTCTTTCGGAATAGTTCTGACCTGACCATTTCTTTTTCAGAATGGTTTCAAGAGCGCCTTCATCAATAGGGCCTGTCTGAAGATCTAGACCGCTCATTCTTGCAGCTTCATATACTGCATGGTGATAACTGCTTTCATAGACCTTTCGCATTGTCTTCCCTATTGCATCTCTTTCCTTGGATTCAATGGCATTAATCAGCTTATTAATTGACTTGTTAATATCATCAAGCCTCTTCATACGGTTCTTGTATGCTGGGGCTTCCAATTCTGCTAGTACCTCTCTTTTTTGGGCGCCTGTCTTATTCTTGTATACCTCAAGCAGTTTTTCGAAATTTCTACTGTCAGCCTCTGAAAGAAGATTAATAGCCTCGTCTCTTGTTAGATGATGCTTTGAAGCGAATCTATTGAATATCCCCTCAATCTGCTTGGCAGTGTAGATTGCAGCCTTGCTATAGATTACGCTCAACTCTTTGGCGCAGTCCTCAGCCAACTGCATATCCTTGTACATGTTCCTTGCTTCTCGCATCTCCCAGTACTTTATGTTTTTGATGTTAGTCATAACAGAGCACTATTATTCCTTGTCTTTGTCATCATCATTATTACCATCTTCCTTGTGATCATCTGTTTCTTCTTCATCTTCTGGAGGAGTATTCTGATTTTCGGTATCAAATAACTGCTTCTGTGTTTCAAGTGCTTCCTGTTTTTCTTTTTTGACTTCTTTCATTTCATCATCGACGTTTGAAACAAAGTCAAGGAGTGCAAGAAGTGTCTTAGTTGATACAACACCTTTAAGATTCGCAATAATCTGTGATAATTCAAGACGGTTCTGTGGGAGTCCTCTTGTAAATACAGGCTCAATCATTGACTGATCAGCAGCAATTGCCTTTAGATTGAGGTAAGTACAGAACATTCTTATACGCTTCTTAAGCCCCTTCTTGTAATATCTCTCTTTTGTCTTGGTGAGGGTCTCAAGTGCTAGAAGCTTATATTGAATGGCAATGCCTGAACTGTTGCCAGCAAAGTTTTCATCTGTCAGATTAGGAACATGAGAAAGTGAATAGATATCTTCCTTTATTGAGCGCTTGAGTGTTTCCACCGCATTCTCGTCAAAAGTTCTAGTTAGATATTCAGAGCGTGCATCACTAGGAAGTTCCATAACACCGTTCTTACGGATAGCCTGGAGCGCTTTTGTTGCTTCTTCATCGTCATCACCTAAAAGAGCGCCATAGACAACAAGCACTGCGTCAATGAACTGCTCCTTATCATTGATTCTGTCAGAGCATAATGTATTGTATGCGTCAATTAGAGAAATCTGCTGTTCATAGTCTCCAATGCAGTCCATGTTGTTTCTATACTCAATGATAGGGTCCTCACCTAAGAAATGTGGGTAAGGCTCACCTAGTTCTGAAAACTCGCCTTTTTCAAATTCCTCATTGCATGTGATTCCGATTCTTGTGACATAGTTCTCAGTTGTTACTGTTGCGATGATATTGAACCTGTCAGTAGAATCATCTTTTTCAATCGAATAATAAACGCTGAATAGTTCATGCTGTTCAATTGAAGCATCGAAAACCTTGAATGTTGACAATGGGTCAAGTGTCTTGGTCATCAGCTTGCTTTCATGCTCACATAAGTAAACATACTCATAAGCGACACCAGCACGTGACATATTGATAGCATTGCATGAATCTGTATCATCTGTTTCAGCATCAACGAAAGCACCTGTCAGCTTGTCAATATTGCCGTCTTCTGTATTCTTCTTGAATGTTATAGGGTTTGAAAGAAAATAGCCCGTTGCTGTATCTGATATATCTTTAGCATGATTTACCATGATCTTATTGTTCGGCTGGTTCTTGAACTTCTTTTCCCTGTTCATGATGGCATGCTTACCAAAGTAATAGCCGACATTCTTCAATATCTCAGGAGCACGAATACTATAATGCTTGCTAATGAGACGAAGGATCATGCTTCTGTCTATGTTTGTCTCGTCGAATTCTTCTCGTGGAATCGTGAAAGTATAATACATCTTTTAAAATCTCCTCTTTCCTGCTCTTGCCTTCTTCATAAGGATTTCATTTTCTATAGCATATCTAACCGCATCTATAGTGTGGTTGTTTCTGTCGGGGAACTCCCCTCTAAGGTTGCCGTCTCTATCCATCTCAATTTCATAGTCATTGAATTCACGTGCAGCATTGGGGCATCTAACAGGATCTATAATTATCTTGTCTAAGTCCTGAAGGAACTTTATTCCATTGTCCACACTGTCAGCGCCTTTCTTTGCACCGATGATATTGAGACCTAATAACTTGAATTCATTAATAGTTCTTGGTTCAGCTGAATCAGCAGTTACTAGCTTATTGAGCGGGTTAATCTCTTTTATGAGTTTCACGGCCTTGGCATTTGATAGTCTAGTTCCATATACTTCGCCAAAAATAAAAAGACGCCTGCGCGTCTTGTCATAGTTTGCTTTGACATATGCCAATGGGTCACCAGCATAACCAAAGTCCAATCCGTTTTTTAATCTATCGAATACCTGTATTTCCTCGTCGGTTATCTCACGTATATCAAGGTTTGTGAAAACCTCGCTACCTGTTCCGGTTACCTCTCCCAAATAGTCATGCTTATACTTATCAGGCTTTGTCTCCTTCATGTGGTCGGCTTCTATTAAGAACTGCTCCCCAAGCCACTGAGGTGGCGCCTGTAAGTAAGTTGTGTGAGAGACATATGTATCATCCCTTTTTACTAGAACTTGCCTGTTGCACCAATTTCTTTGTGATTCAGGAGGGTTGAAAGAGTAAAATACACAATACTCATGCCCACCACGAAGAAGTGACTGATTGATATTGGTTATTTTATCGTATGTTTCGAACTCGTCGCACTCTTCATACCAGACATATTTAACATAACCGACAAACACCTTGATAGATTTCAACTTCTTAGGATTGTCAGCACCTTTGAATATTATCTGTTGTCCTGTCGGCCTGTATGTCATCTGTAACTTAGATTCAGGTATATCCCAATCTTCTTCAGCCTTCAGCATGAATATGCCCCATTTAATCTGTTCATAGACTGAGCCCCTTAAAGTGTCCTTTACACGTCTGATAACAACGGCATTACTCATTACACCACGTTTCGCATCTCTCATAATCCCTAAAGGAATTTCTGTACCAATGAAAGAAGATTTTAAGGAACCGCGTCCACCCTTGAGCCAGTAATGCGTATATGCATTAGTCTTAACATATTTATGAAGATCATAGAACGCTGGGCCTATAATGTCAGAAAGCTTTGCTTTATTTGATGTCATCTATAATTACTATCTGTCCATTTGACTTGATGTCAAGACTACTGCCAGGCTTATTACCACTCAAGTCTCTAATGAATTCTGCCGCCTTAGTGTCGCCCTTCATTGCCTTCTGAACCTGTTTAATGAGTATTGCATCCTGTACAGTCACATTCTTGCCATTCAATGCAGCAAAGTTCTTTATTGTGTCCACATCGGCTATCTTACCGGATTTGAGAGACATGGAAAGAAGCGATGCAAGATTGTCTTTCATTGCCTTCTTTTCTCTTCTTGCCTTGACAGATGCAAGTCCGCCTTTTCGGCCGTTCTCTCTTCTTTCTTCTGGTGTCATGTTTGCGAACTCACTTTTTGCCATTGCTATCACCTGCCTTTTTATTTATTGATTTTTTTATTAGCTAAATTTATTGTCAATTCACCATTTTCAATAACATAAAAAAGGAGCCCTTAAGAGCTCCTAAATTCTTAGCAGTCAACCGGAATTGAACCGATGCCTTGTCTATCAACCTGTTCTGCCAGCCTAAACTATCTTCTGCTAAGATAAGCATGCCATACTTTTTCAACGCTTTCAACCATTTTCTTTTCTTCCTTGGTTAATCTAGTAGCGCCTTTTTTGCCATCATTCTCATTATGAAAATATCCGTGATGTACATGGGGGTCTAAGCCTGCATGTTTATGCCCAAAATTTATTTCTTTGACATGCTTGTTTTCTTTGTCGAAATATACAATTTTTATCAAATCATCTCCACCAGTAAGCGCATATACCCTTCCTTTTGTCATTGTTTCCATAAGACTTTCGGAATCTCTTGAATTCGATTGAATAAATTTAACATTCCCACTTACAAGTGCTTTACCATTAGAATCTTTTACAGCGTGAAATTGTGAGCCGTATACATTTCTCTTTTTGCTTATTCCACTTGATGCACCTCTTCCACCCATTTTTTATACTTCCTTTTATTTTTTTCTAGTACTTTATTGAATTTGTATTTGATATCTCTGCGTTCAAGATAGTATGCCAATGTCATTTTAAACCTTTCGAGTGCCTTTAACATTACATTGCTGACCAGTATGATCTGTGTCTATTAACGCCTTTTTTTGTACTTCTGACAGTATAATCTGTTTTTCTATTTGCTAACTCTTTAGCATAATCAGCGTTCATTTTTTCTACTGCCTTATCAGATAAAATTGAAGCCTTGCCCTTTCCGACCTTATTAACACGTTTGATAATCGCATCAACATTCCCGTACTTATCGTAAGCTTTTTGAAAAGGATGGTTACTATCAAAATAGCGTACCAAAGCCCCACTCGCATTTTTTGGTGTTGCCATCGAGATTTTTCCGCCAATAACTATATAATGATTTGTGTTCCCTTTTTCATCAGTAATGCTAAAACCATTATATTTTGCATTGCTCGCTTTGCCTCTTCTTATTCCACTTGATGCACCTCTACCACCCATATATATTATGCTCCTTTCGATATATGATTTATATATTCTTTAATTTTTTCATTTTTTCTGTCACATGATTATCATAGTATTTTACATTAGCACCCTTGAAGTCATAGCCAATGTCGCCACCATAGACAAGCACATTCTTAGGCTTCAGCTTCTTCATGGCTTCGTCCATGCCCTGTGTCCATATCTTTGTGGCTTCCTTGCTGCGCTTAACTCCAATAGTAGAAACTGAAATTGTACTGTTAGAAGGAATACCATCAAAACAAAAAGTAAATGTTTCTGGTTCAGCCCACGATACAGTGGGAATCACTCTAAGCCCTCTATCCTGATAGATCTGACCGATTAAACGGCTTCTGTATACATTCCATATCTTCATGGCCATAGGCATATCCATGTAAAGAGAAAAATCAGGAGTAAGAATACAGTCAAACTGCGCTAGCTTATCAACATACATCTGAGGAGATGCCCAAATTCTTTCAAATTGATAATCATCAATGTAAAAATGAACACCTGATTCATATCTATCAGAATTCAACACATAATTGAAACCAACAAGATCATCCGGAACATAGTCAATTCTTTCAAGTGTAGGCATTTGATAGAATCCTATTGCTCTAAGTTCATCATATTCATCAAGGTTATATGCATTTCCTGTTCTTTCTCTTTCATTAACCTTTTCAGAATCATCTTCCTCAGGTTCTTCAAAATCAATTGACTCAAACCCAAATGAATCCATGTCTATATTGATAATGTCATCAAGTTCTTCGCTTAGGATTTCAAAATCCCATTCAGCTTTCTCTGATACCTTGTTATCTGCTAGTCTAAAAGCCTTAATCTGCTCGTCTGAAAGGTCATCAGCTACTATGCATGGAACTGTCTCAAGTCCTAGCTTTAGTGCTGCTTTAAACCTTGTATGACCGCATACGATGATATTATTCTTATCAACAACTATAGGAACCTTAAAACCAAACTCCTTGATACTGTTCATCACCATTGGAACGGCTTCATCATTCCTTCTAGGATTGCGACTATAAGGGATTAGATCAGCAATAGGCTTCTGCGTTACCTTGATGTCATTCATCTGTTATTCTCCTTCCTGGTAAAATAAAAAGAGGCTATATGTGCCTCTATCTCTGTATGGACTCTTATGTATTTACATAATACCACACTATTGTTATTACAAATCATTAACAATTAGGACTTTTTCACATAATAACTGATAATTCTTTGACTGCATCAAGTATATACGTTCTTACTGTTGCTGGAGAATAGTCCATAATTTCAGCAATATCATATACGCTCAAACACTCTATATATCGATAAAACAGTATGTTTCTATATGTCATACTGCTCAATCTTTCAATAGAATCCTTTATTTCTTGCATCTGAGACAAGTATTCATCTTTCATGATGATGTAATCATTTTGAGTTTTAGGCTCGCCATAAGAACATCTTTGAGAATCGTCATATCTGATTGATTTAACATTAATCATTTTATTGTTGATATACTCTACCCTGTTAGCCATGCTTTTATATGATTTTAGAAATGTTCTTGTCTCGTCAATTGTCATAAAGAATCCTCCTGATTACTCAAAAATAAAAAATAAATAAATCACTATCACCAGTACAAATAAAATAAAAAACAAAAATTAACCTCCTTTCTGGAGAAGAAGAAAACAGTCCTTTACTCTTCCTATTGGTTTTCAATTTGTGTCTTCTCTTCTCCCAGCAACACCATAGCTTTAGTTGGATAGCAAAATTAGCGCTTCATACTCTTATTCAATTTGCAAAGTAAGGTGAAGAGATGGAAGCAAAGCCATGACACTGCTGTTGTTTGTTGGTTTTAGAATAGAAAAATATGTTAGGGCATCAAGTCCATGTGAGGATCTTGCTTTTAGAAACAAATCTATTAAGAGTAATCCATATAGATTTTCTTATTTTAAATTTTCTTATGAGTTAAATATAAAGAACTCAATGCCCTGTATGATTATCTGATGAACTCTGATTGAATGAATCTAGCTAGATCCAAATATTCGTTATGGTCTGTTTTCTTTGTAGAAATATCATCTAAAGAAATAATCATATTTCTATTATTTCGTGTTCTTGTTGCAATGATAACTCTATCTGCTTCGTAATTAACACCATCATACCAAAAGCTCCCGTTGTCTTTTTTGCTTTTGAAGTTCTTCAGATATTTAATACGCTGTTCTGCCAACTCCAACGAAAGAAAATATTCATCAAACACCAAATTATGTGGTTGTCCATTTGTGTAGAACGCTATTCTGTACGGATATGACTCTTTTTTGTGCTTTATCAATTCAAATCTAACTCTTTCCAGATTGATAACAGAAAAATTATTTCTCATGTATTCTTTTTCTTCTTCCGTTCTTGGCTCTTTGAATACTCTGAACACTTCAATGAAGTTACATTTTAATTTATTCGGTTTTTTTTCTATCTGCAGTATTGGCTTTGGTTTAAGTTTGATTGTTGGTTCGATATCTTCAATAACTCCATCAACCCATTTGATTTTTAGACGAAGATCATATTTACGTGAATTGTATATCTTGTCATTATTCAAATGGTATCTAAGTGCGTTTGTTGAGATTCCAAAGAAACCCCACATTTTATTACTGCTCCCACATGCTAAAAAGCTGCCATCATCTGCATTGTATGCATAATAAGAACCAGTTCTTATCATTTTTCTACGTCTCCTTTATCGTTGTTTTGAATTTATATTCAAAAATCTTTTTCTTAATCTTATAAACTTCTGTTTTTCTGCCTTTGACATCTTCCACAACTTTAACGTTATTAATGTAATAGACGAAGTCAGCAATATACTCCATCCTTCTTCTCTTTCTCTTCTTCCCATCAATTTCGATTTCAAAAGGAGGGATTAACTCAAAAGGTACCTGTAATTGTAGCTTATGAATTAATCCATCTTTTTCCATTTGTTTCAATTCCAAATAGCGTTTTGCTTCCTTCTTGGAATCGAATGTAAAGCCGTCAACTGTAGTCTTTTTTGAATTGTATTTACTCATGTCCAATACTTACCCTAGAAATTAACCTTTTCAATTCATCATCTTCCAATAGTTCACACGCTTCTTTGCTTGCTATGGATTTACGATTTCTTAGAAGACTAAGAGAAAACTCAAGCATTTCTTCCTGTTTCAAAAGACACACTATACTATTACATAATATTGATATAGATTCATACTCACTTGGGCAGTCATAATGTATTCTTTCTATTTTCTCTTTTAATTCTCCTTTTTTAATGAGAATACAATTATTAATCGCTCTTAAATTAATTTCTAAAGTTTCAATAGCTGCGACCACGTCTATCTTACTAGCCATTATCTACGACCTCGCAATTAGCTAAGATATCATCAATTAAATAAGGCCTTTCATCTTCCCATTTTATGAATTTGAATAAGTCTTTGGCTTCATCTAAGCAAAAAATCCTTTCCCCATACATGCATACCCACTCTTCGTATTTATAGTCTTTAGTTAAAGTCGCTCTAGTTCCGATTAAAGAATTATCTTTATTTCTAGCGATACGACCGCCAAGGCCTTCACCAGTCTTTAAATATTCATATTCCTGTCTTGTTAGTTTAATTTTTTTTCTGTTCATTTTGCATCTCCTAAAATTGAATATCATCCTCTTCCATAACCAATCCTTCATCCTCGAACTGATGAATCAGTCCATTATTCGCATAGTTATTAACAGGTGCTTGATTATTTACTGGCGCTTGTGCTGCAGTAGCTGTATTACTATCCCTCTTTGTATTAATAAACTGTACAGAGTCAGCAATCACCTCAGTAACATATACCTTCTGACCTTGATTGTTCTCATAGTTTCTTGTCTGAATGCGACCATCAACAGAAACCATCGAACCTTTAGAACAGTAACGTTCTGTATTTTCCGCAATCTTCCCCCAGCACACACAATTAATGAAATCTGCCTCCTGATCATCACTCTTGAAATTTCTTTCTACTGCTAGATTGAAAGAAGTGACTGCCTTCCCACTCCCTGTTCTTCTTAGTTCAGGGTCTCTTGTAAGTCTTCCGACTAATAAAGCACGATTAAGCATTAATAGTGTTCCTCCTTGTCATTTATTGTCATAAGTTATTATTCTCCTTATCTTCTTCGATGCCATTCACAATCATTGACACGATAACGAAAACTGCAATAGCAATCACTGATATTGCAATAAGAATACCAATAATCAGCATGAGAATAGCAAACACACAAAATACATTTCCTAATACCTGCAATAAAAACATCTATATCACTCCCCCCTTATCCGATAAACAAGTAAATCATCAACATCAGTGTAGCAGCATAAGCTGCTGCTAAGATAAAGAAATCTCTGTCAGCCTTTTTACAGCTTTCAACAAGTTTATTGTTGAATTTCTAAAGATCATCCATCTTTTTGATGTCTTCATGATAGATGCACGATACAGTTTTGTTTGCTTTTTCATAACTTTTACACTTATCTTCTAAATCTTCATATTCAGCCTTTAAATCTTCCAATTCTTCTTCTAAACAATGTTTTTCACTTTCTAATTCTTCAATCTGACTTTGTAGTTCTGTTATCTGCTCTTCATGCAGTTCCATTGAAATAGCGTTCATGTTATTTTACTGTTCTCCTTTCGCTTCTAAGTCTTCAATGTAATCATCATTTTTATGCGCAGTTAAATATCGCAATAATTCTGTATCGGAAGTATTAGGACTATAATATAAATCATCAGGATAAAAGAACTTAGTAAACTGCGTATACCATCCACTTTTTTTAAAATATTTATTAAAACCCATCACTTGAATTTTTCTGACATATAGTTTAGGTGTTAATTTTAAAGTCAGCATTTTAATATCAGGTGTTAAATACTCAACTTCCCAGTTCTTCTCATTTCTTAAGAATGAGGTTCTCTCTTCTTTATTCTTCAGCATGATTATTTAACCCACTCCTTTTTAGTCCATCGTCCCATTGTGGTTTCTGCCTCAATGAGAATATGAGGTTCTGACATTTTATAATTAAGGCTAATGTTTGTAACAATCGCATTTCCATAGCGTTTTCTGTTTTTTTGGTAATATTCATAAGAATCTAGTGAAATTCTTCTGCCCATAAAGCAGTGATCATCATCAATTTTAATTTTGATAAGGGTCTCTCTGTTAATATTTGCTAATAATTCATTCACTCTCACCATCGCTCACCTCGCAGTTATTGAGTATTTTTTTGATTGATTTAGGTTCTTCATCTTCCCATTTTTGCATTTATTAAATGAAATAAGAGAATCAGTGCCTAGATTTTCTAATATTTCTTTCTTATACTTTTCTGCGTTTAACATAATTATTCACCTCCTAGAAAGTCAGACATACTTGTTTGTACATTTTTAGGTTCCGCTAACATTTCGTTCTTAGCACGAGTATAAAAGTTTCTATCAATTTCAAAGCCATATGCGTTTCTGTTTAGTTCAAGGCATGCTCTTAATGTGCTACCGCTGCCACAGCAGGGATCAATAACAACATCACCTTCATCGGTAAATATTTCTATTAACTGCTTAAGCACATTAACAGGTTTCTGGGCTGGATGAATTTTAGGAATATCCTTTCCATCCTTCTCCCATCTGAACCAGTTAAATATCATTCTTCCTGTTCCTCTGATGTTCTTACCTGTTTCTGGATCAGTCTGTACTCCATTTCTGAACTTTGGTAATTTACCTCTATACATAACTAATGCATATTCAGTTGCGCCAACGACACGCATATTAGCTTTTAAAACCTGCGGACTGTAATTCTTTATGAACACTAAAGGAATATAATTCACAAAACCATGCTTCTTTCCTGCATCTATCAATGTTGACATCTGTTCAAAACTACAGAATACAATCATGCATGGACTATCTGAACTTCTTCCACGCTTTTGCTTTTTATAATCCTCTTTCTTGAGCATTCTTGAACAGAAATGGAAGTATTCATATAGATTAAAATTAAAATCACTATTGAATGCTGACTTCCCAGCTAATTTAGATTCACCGTTTTTATTGTCCCCCCCTTGTACCACATCGGATTGCTGCCATAAAAATCATTACCCACGTTATACGGTACATCAGCAATTATTAATTGAGCTTTAGGTATTGCATATCTCTTATAATTCTGCATGCTATCTCTGTATATCTCACATCTAATTTTTTTCATTTTGATTTTCCTCTTTAATCCACTTGATGAAGTTCTCTTTTGAATAGAATGGACAGTCTCCGTCACAATCCCCAATGTCACAAGACACGTCAACCCTATCTCTTTTTAAAGAGTTATTGAAATGTGAACATGGGGCGATTCCAAAGACTTCATCATCTGATAGGAAGTCAGCGACTGCTTCTAGCTTCTGACTACTCACAAGTTCCATGCTTTTCTGTCTCCTTTCTTTTCTCTTCTACTTTCTGTATTGTTCTTTCGAGTTCTCTATCAATTTTCAATTCCTGATACTTTGCCACTTTATCGATATCTAAATAACCAAGACATACCAATTCGGTAATACAGATAAGAACATCTGCGACTTCTTCGTGTAGGTTATCTTCATATTCATCATGAAAACCATATCTTTTTATTTTGCTAATGGCTTGAATTAACTCTGCGCATTCTTCTGATGTAATAATAAGAGTTAGATCATCACCATTTACATGTGCTATGTTATCTAATCCGAGTATTAATTGTCGTGGATAATTCAATAATCCTTTTAGTTTCCCAATCTCTTTAAACATTTTTTTATAAACCCCCTCCTTAATCTAAATCTTCATCATGTTCATACTTCTTACTATCAAGTAACTCTTGAAGCCTTTTGCGTGCTTCTTCCTGTTCAGGAGTTAATACAATAGCGTCTGGTATTTTATTTTCTGAAGATTCTTCTTTTTCTTTCTTTCTTCTCTCTGCTATTGGTATAGGCTTATTTTTTTCAGCCTCTTTATTTCTCAAGAATCCATCTATATGTTTTTCTAGATTTCTTATATCAGTTCTATCTTTTACAGATTCATAATATTCACTGATGTACTCCAACTTGTCTTTCTTAAAGAAAATAGAAAAAATAGATTCATAAGACGGACAATACTCTACAGTACAGTCTTTTTCTCTTTTCTCTTTTCTTTGTTCTTTTATTGTCTTATTAGGGTTTAGTTCTTGGTTTAGTTCTAAACCACTTGCTAAACCACTTGCTAAACCACTTGCTAAACCACTTGCTAAACCGGTAGTATCTTCCGACTCCTCGTTTTCGCTTTTTGAAAACCCGTTACTTTGGTATTTATCCCAGTTTAATACCGTCACTTTAGTGCCCTTTTTAGATATATCCAACTTAATTTTTCCACATTCTTCCAATAAACGAAGGTATTTAGAAACTGTCGGTTTAGACATATGACACCTTGATGCGACCTGATTCAGAGAGAGGATACATTGTCCTCTCTTGATCAAGTCTCCGTGATGATAATAATCAACAGGATTAGTGTGTAGTAAGATGTCAATCCAAAGATGGAACATCTTGGAATCGTGATAGACTTCATCGTAGTCCATCATATAAAGTTTTATCCATCTCCTTCTTTCCATCTTCTAGACCTCCTTAATTAGAACTGTTCATAATCAAAATCTTCGCCAAAGTCACCGAATTCAGCATCGCCGAAATCAGTATTGACTCCAGCATCTTCTAGAACCTTGTCAGATTCTTCATGTGGCTGTGGTGCTTTAGGCGCTGAACTTTCATTTGCGATTGCTTTAGGTGCTTCTTCCTGTGGTTCTTCCTCGTTTACAAATGTAACAGGAGCATCAACATACTCTTTTGTACCATCGCTGTTGATTACTGCCATATCTGCATCAATAGCATTCTGCAGATCAATTGACATGATACCCCACTTACTGATCAACTGACGGAGCATAGTCTTGTATGCCATTCCGTCAAAGTCTTTAGACCAGAATGTCCAGTTAGTGCCTTTTCTTTTATCTGCTGCATATCCTTGAGAATATTTAAGCGCATGTGCTTCCATCTTCTCTTTTGACCAGTACATTGTTTTTCTAAAGCCGTTTGTATATTCAAACATTGCATAATAGCCGACTGTCTTAGCGTTCTCTCTTACAAGTTCATCATCAATTAATCTGACTTCAATCTCTTCATTAAGAGGGTCGTAACGGATTAATTCACCTTCCTTAATTGAAATAACATTTAACTTTCTATACTGTCCACTTCTGATGGCTAGCTGAATGTAGCCTTTATAACCTAATTGGAACTGTGCAACTGTTCCTCTCTTAGTCTTGTAAGGTACAAAGTAGTACTGTCCTAACTGAGGAGAAGGCGATAAGTTGAGCGCTTCGCCAAGGAATGCAGCAGTAATGATACTATTAGGCTCACACTCCTGAAGCTTTGGATCATTGACAACTGTAGAAGTAATAGAAGCGATGAAACGTGTTCCATTCTTACCGCCAACAACATCATTGATTTTTCTCTGTACTGCTGGGCTTGCGATAAAAGTACTGAATTTTGCTTTGTTTGTTGTGTCTTTTCTTAAACTGTTTTTAACTGTCATTTTTATTTACCTTCTTTCTTTCTAGGGAATCTTAAATCATAATCGAAACAACCATCATATTTTGCTTTGAGGTAGTCTAGAGATGTTTTCAACTCATTTAGTGCTGCTTTTGTTCCTACGATTTTACCAACCAACATCTTTAGCTCTTTTTCTTCTGAAGAAACATTCACAGGCTTTTCCTGCTGCTTAACTTCTTCCTTCTTTGCTTCTTCTTTCTTCTGATGTTCCTGTTCATCTCGTCTATTGATGATTTCTCTAAATCTTCTTTCTAGGAGTGGCTTAATGTCTTCAAAAGAGCCGTCTCTTAACTTATCTTTATAGACACTTACATCAATCATCTCTTGATCAACATCAGTTTCTTTACATCTAGCCTCTAAATAGATGTCTAAAGACTCACAGCGCTGCATATATGATTTATATGTTTCTTTAGTTCTTTCGCATTCCTGTTTGATTGCATCTACTAATGCTTTGGTTGGTTTCTTGCTGTTGATAAACTTCTTTAATGAACTCCAGCGTGGATCAATAGAGAAAACCTTAGTTGCACAGTATCCATCAAAGTCATCTCTATGCACATAATCATTAAGAGCCTTATTAATGAGTTTTCTTACAACCATGTCATTCTCTGCTACTTCCTTATCTGTGAATTCCTTAATATCACTAGATAATGAACTAATAGAAGCATCAAACATCTTAAGAACTTCTTTCATATCGTTCTCGAAGTCTGTGTAGACTTTCATTGCTTCTTTTTTGACTGCCTTTTTGCTTTCATTGACATTGTCTTTTTCTTTCTTCAGTTTAGAAACAACATCAGATAACTCTTTATAGTTGTCTGCAGTCACTACAATGCCGTCATAGCGCTTCAAATAAGACTTTACAGCCTCTTTGAAGTGTTTTACGTTACATCCTTCAATCTGCGCTGGAATGACCTTCACAACGCTTAAACTAGGCATTTCAGCCACTTCATTGACATCTGCATCAATAGGCTGTGTATCTTCTTCTTCAATGATTGCATCCCTGAACTTCACCTGTTCGTATCTGATGTCAATCTGCTTGTCAGCGAATACTTCACCATTGTCATTAACTGCAGTGAGTGCTGTAATTGCACCAAAAGGCCATGCTAGTTCAGTTACTGGCTTTCCACCTGCGATCTTCTTGTGATCATCAGCAAGCATGACTTTGAGAATCTCAAAATCAATCTTGTCTGTTTCGATTCCGATGTGACCGCCATAGAGACGGTCTTTAATTTCTTGTTTAAATCTCATTCTTTTTCTCCTTTAAATTTCGTTATGCATTTAGATTGATAAGCATTTCAATAGCTTTCTTGTATTCTTGCTTCTGGTCTTCTGGTAGTTCATCTCTTAATCTTCTGTATAGGGTAGTTTCCCCAATTCCTAGCGCTTTACATAAATCCCATTGAGTGAGGCCATTATCCTTTAACATGTCTCTAATATCTTGATTAGCCCTTGTTCTAGTTATCATTTTCTTTTTTCTCCTTTAAATAAAATTTGGTTCAATATCTTCCACGATGTGCTTTTGCCAGAAGGCTGCTTCATCTGCCTCTAGCTGCATTAAATCCAAAAGCACCTCGCTTCTTTCAATTCTTCTAATGATGGTCTTTGTCTCGTCGCACCACGGCATCATGGCTATTGCGAATAAGACAACAAATTCAGCGCCTGTCACGTTCATGTAATGAAGGCATTGGCAGTAATATGTCTGAGGCATTGAATCATCGCCCCACTCTTCTTGGAAGTACTGCCACTTGTTAATGGTTGTTGATTTTATTTCAAGTATTCCGCTTGATCCATCTTCCTTACGAATGAGAGCACCGTCCAAATTGGCTCGCATCCATTCCTTATCTTTCCTGGATAAGGAGTAATCCTTTGTATCAATGACTTCGTATTCATCCCCATATAATGCTTCAAACAGGTTGAACATGACAGGCTCTAGACGGTTTCCCATTTCAATAGCATGATTTGAAACCTGAGGTCTTTTTTGTCTATTTGTTTTGTCTTCCCAGAGTTCGTGGAGAGTGGTGTAGCGGTTGACACCTTCGATTATTCCAGCATCTGAACCACCAATCCCTTTTCTTCTCTGAGAGAGCCACCCTTCTTTATCTTTTGGAATCGGATCATAGAGACAATCAAACAATCCTTTGAAGGAAGTCATCGTATTTCCTCTAAAACTGCGATTACATCTTTAATGAGAGCCATGCCACTGTCTCCAGTAACATCAATGAACACTTCTTGGTTACCTTCATAAAGTCTTACAGTGACCTCTTCATTGCCGTTCTTATCCTTGTGATATAGCATTTCTGCTATTTCATCACTCCACTTTCTAGTTCTAGTGAGAGTCTCAAGCAGGCTCTCTAGAATATCTTTCTTATTCTCCATCTACGTAATCCCCTCCGAATAAGTTATCTAGTGCTTCTAAGATATCAGAGATTGTATTTACATCCCCTAATGGTCCAAATGCTTCAATTGCATCGTCTGGACTTTCATACACCTTATTTATAATTCTATTGAATTCCTTTTCTTCTCCTTCATCGTCAAACCCATTAGTGAAGCGTCCTTCTTTGGCAGCTTTAACGATGTAAGCAAACAGCAATAAGCACTGCCATGTGTTTCCTTGCCCAGCGATTAAGCGTTCATCACCATTTAATTCAATGTGTAAGAATGGAATTTTTGTGTGTTTGATCATGCTATTTACCTCCACAAATTACGTACTCTGCGAATAAGACATTGACACCAAGAGAGCACGCACATAAGATATGCACTCCTGTACTTTGCCAATTGTTGCCAGTGAGCACCTGTCTCTTATACACATCTGACGCTGCCGACGAATAGCCTTGTG
>ERZ1026943.305-NODE-305-length-29727-cov-10.570875_pt1 | contig 29727 bp, 27 predicted proteins | sample MGYA00519461_ERZ1026943 | MGnify/ENA primary metagenome ERZ1026943 (study PRJEB26926, sample SAMN06164617) | human gut metagenome | biome: ENVO:00009003; feature: ENVO:2100002; material: ENVO:00002003 | host: Homo sapiens | place: USA | collected 2012 ...
ATAGATATTCTTCTTTTAGAACCGATTCTCCATGATAGAAATATGCATTAAAAAGTGATAGGAATCGGTCGTCATGCTCAAAGAATTTTTTGAGTGCAATATCAGGCTTCATAGTAGCCCTCCTTTCATTTATTTCCTGTTATATATACATTTCTATATACATTTCATTGCCGCAGCTTACATTTCATTTTTTCAACCTCCTAATTGCATCTATGTATTAATACGAATTTTTTGGAAAAAAAGGATAAAATTTCATAAAAAAAGACCAAATTTTGATGAAAAACATCAAATGTTTGGTCTTAATAAGATTTATTAGATTTTTTTATTTTGTTTTTGGAAAATCAAGCGTAAAGATTAATTGTCCAGCCTTTACTTGATCTCCTTCGGCAACATGAATTTCTTTGATGGTTCCATCCATGTGTGCAATGATGGCGGTTTCCATCTTCATGGCTTCAATGGTACCTAGTGTATCGTTTTCTTTTACTTTATCGCCAACTTTATAGTTGATCTTTGTGACTAATCCAGGAATGGATGCACCAGATTGAGATTTATCTTGTGGATCAGCCATTTTTGTTTCTTTTCCTTCCACGCGAATCGTTGGGTCTGGTACAGAAACAACACGACGGTTTCCGTTTAATTCGAAAATAACATTTCGTGTTCCATCTTCTAGATTGGCATCTCCCATACGTACATAACGAATGACTAAAGTTTTACCATCTTCGATGTTGATGAAATTGGTTTCACCTAATGCTAGACCATTGAAGAAGACATGACTTCCCATTCGAGTTAGATAGCCATATTCTTTTTCGTGTTCCCAATAGTCTTTTGTGACTTTTGGATAAAGGCAATAGGAAATAACTTCACGCATATCAAAATCGTGTGGGCATAGCTTTTCAACTTCTTTTTTCGCTTTTTCAAAGTCGACAGGTTCCAACAATTCTCCTGGACGACAAGTGATTGGCTTTTCTCCTTTTAAGACGATTTCTTGCAGGTCTTTTGGGAAACCATGTGGTGGTTGGCCCATCATACCTTTAAAGTAGGCAATGACTGAATCAGGGAAAGTTAAACTTTGGCCTTTTTCTAAGATGTTTTCTGGTGTTAAGTCATTTTGCACCATAAAGATGGCCATATCTCCAACCATTTTCGAAGAAGGCGTTACTTTGGTCAGACCACCTAACATTGTATCTACCACTTTATACATTTTCTTGACTTCATCAAAACGTGAGCCAAGACCTAAAGAAGCAACTTGAGGGCCTAAATTGGTGTATTGACCACCAGGAATCTCGTATTTATAAATATCGGTATCCGTTGTCTTCAAACCATTGTCAAAACTTTCATAACGTAAACGGACATCGGCATAGTAGTTGGATAATTCTTCAATTCGATCTAGGTCGAGTCCGGTATCACGCTCTTGTCCTTCTAATGCTGCAACGACCGCATTCATGGAAGGCTGACTTGTCATACCAGACATCGAAGCTACGGCTGTATCGACAATATCAACACCAGCTTCAGCGGCCATTAAATAGGTGGCAACCTGGTTGCCAGAAGTATCATGGGTATGCAGATGAATTGGCAATTCCACTTCATTACGCAAGGCATGAACTAACTCTTTAGCCGCATATGGTTTTAATAAACCTGCCATATCTTTGATGGCGATAGAATGAACGCCACGTTTTTCCAGCTCTTTAGCCATTTTAATATAGTAATCAAGCGTGAAAGTTGTATTCGATGGATCTAGAATATCCCCTGTATAGCAGATTGTTCCTTCACAGAATTTGCCTTGTTTCAAGACTTCATCGATTGCGACTTCCATACCTGGTAACCAGTTCAAGGAATCAAATACTCGGAAGATATCAATGCCATATTTAGCCGATTGATGAATGAATTCCCGAACCACATTATCGGGATAGTTTGCATAACCAACAGCACTGGAACCGCGCAACAACATCTGGAAAGGAATATTTGGGATAGCCTTACGTAAAGCATCCAAACGCTCCCAAGGGTTTTCGTGTAAGAAACGATATGCCACATCAAAAGTAGCACCACCCCACATCTCCAGTGAGAAACAATCCTTAAGGATTTCGGCCGTTCCATCGGCTCCTTTCAACATATCACGCGTACGCATACGTGTTGATAATAAGGATTGATGGGCATCCCGCATTGTCGTATCGGTAATCAATAGACGTTTTTGGTCGCGAACCCATTTGGAGAACTGACTTGGACCCAATGCATCCAATTGTTGCTTCAAACCAGGACCCGGTTCCCCATGACTTTGTGGGAAGCGTGGTTTATCCAACTGCTTTCTTTCACTATCCGGATTGGCTACCTGGATATTGGCAATATAGCGTAGAATTCGTGTAGCTCGATCTCGAGAACCAACCACATCAAATAATTCTGGTGTTTCATCAATGAATTTGGTGTGACATTGACCATTGATAAAAGTTGGGTGACTTAAAATATTGGTAATGAAAGGAATGTTCGTCTTTACCCCACGAATATGACATTCACTCATAGCCCGTAAAGCTCTTCGACACGCACCATGGAAGGTGTTATCAAAAGCTGTTACCTTAACTAAAAGAGAATCATAGTATGGAGAAATAACGGTACCTGTTGTAGCATTTCCACCATCCAGACGAACCCCAAATCCACCTGCCGTTCGATAAGCAGTAATACGACCATGATCTGGCGCAAAGTTATTTTGTGGATCTTCGGTTGTAACTCGACATTGGATGGCATAGTTGCGGGCTTTGACATCTTCTTGTTTAGTGATACCAATTTCCGGATGATCCATCGTATTGCCTTCGGCAATCAAGATCTGGGCACGGACTAAATCAATACCCGTAACCATTTCGGTAACTGTATGTTCGACTTGAATACGGGGATTCATTTCAATAAAGTAGTAATTTCCATCTCTATCCACTAAGAACTCTTCGGTACCGGCATTGGTGTAACCAACAGTTTTCGCAATTTTAATCGCATCGGCACGAATTTTTTCTAAGACTTCGGGTTTAACAGACCAGGCAGGGGCAAACTCTACCACTTTTTGATACCGGCGTTGTACCGAGCAGTCTCTTTCTAAAAGATGATAGGTATGACCTTGTTCATCGGCTAAAATCTGTACTTCAATGTGTTTTGGTTCCACTAAGAACTTTTCAATAAAAATATCATCGTTGCCAAAGGCTTTAGCTGCTTCGGTTTTGACTAATTCAAAAGCCGGTTTTACTTCTTCGGGTTTTTCACAACGACGCATACCGCGTCCTCCACCACCGGCAGCGGCTTTTAAAATAACCGGATAGCCAAAAGAATTCGCTAGTTCTAAGGCTTGGTCGGCATCCTTTAGCGGTTCTTTTGAACCAGGAATAATCGGAACGCCAGCGGCAATCGCAATTTCTTTGGCATTCAGTTTATCTCCCATCTTTTCAAGGATTTGACTGGAAGGACCAATGAATTTAATGCCAGCTTCTTCACAAGCACGCGCAAAATCGGCATTCTCCGATAAGAAACCATAACCAGGGTGAATCGCATCAACCCCACGTCGTTTAGCTAAGTCGATAATGGCGGGAATATCTAAATAAGCCCCAACCGGACTATCGTTTTCACTAATTAAATAGGCTTCATCCGCACGAACACGGAACTGGCTGTTAATGTCTTCTTTGGAGTAAATGGCTACCGTATGAATTCCCAAATCGTAACAAGCACGAAAGATACGAATGGCAATTTCTCCACGATTGGCCACTAATACTTTGTTAAAGTGTTTTTTATTCATATGTTTCACTCCTTCTAAGGGCTTTTTTATTATAACAGATTCAAAAAGGGAAGAAGGGAATTCGTGCTAAAATAATCCTGTCAAATAGGAGGCATGTAAAATGATTCAAGGAATTCATCATGTATGTTTAAAAGCCGATACCCAGGAAAACTATACAAAAGCCATAACGTTTTACACCGAAGTTTTAGGTTGTTCCATAAAACGCCAATGGGATTCCGGCATTATGTTAGATACCGGACATGGGCTGATTGAAATCTTCAATCAAGCTGATACACCCCTGGACCAAGGGGTGATTCGCCATTTTGCCCTGGCAACCGATTGTGTGGATGATTGCGTGGCAGCTATCCAAAAAGCCGGGTATCCGATTACCGTTCCCTGCAAAGAAGTAACCATTCCTTCCGAACCACCTTTTCCTATCCGTATTGCTTTCTGCCAAGGTCCGATGGGCGAAGAAATTGAATTGTTTCAAGAATTGTAGTTTGGTCTAGCAATTCGGGGGGGGGGTTCGTGTATAATCGACTTAGCGCATGTCCCATTCATGTGCCCGATTTTTGCTCATTTGTTTCAATCCCTTTCCCGAAACAAATGGCATTTACTAGGGTGTCTATGGCAGGCACCTTTTTTTGTGAAAAAAATCACTTGTCATCCTGAAAAAGCTGTGCTAGACTTTGAACGTAGATAAATCAATAAGTTCTTCGGGGCAAGGTGTAATTCCTTACCGGCGGTCAAAGTCCGCGACCCATGAAAATGGTTGATCTGGTGAAATTCCAGAACCGACAGTATAGTCTGGATGGTAGAAGAAAAAAAGAATTTTTTGTCATTGTCAAACCCTGAGAAGCTTATTCTTGGGGCTTTTTTTAGCTTTCTAGAACTTAGTGTTTATCACAAGGAGGAGAAAGAATGAAAAACTGGAGTATTCAAAAAATGGTATTAACCGCGATGTTGGCAGGGGTAGCCGGGGCTTTAATGTCTTTAGAATTTGCCTTACCATTCATGCCACCATTCTACAAAATTGATTTTAGCGATGTACCAAGTATTATTGCCTTATTTAGTGCTGGACCGGTTTCTGCGGCAGCTGTTGAAGTTATTAAACTCGTTGTCAAAGTAGCTACGGTAGGAACCAATACCGCATATGTTGGGGAGTTAGCCAATCTTTTAGGCATTGCCTTATTTGTGATTCCTACCTGGCTGGTTTACACCAAGATGGGAAAAACCCGTAAAGCCGTTTGGGTATCGTTACTTGTCGGAATCATTGTACGTACTGCCTTTGCGTGCTTCTGTAATGCCTTTATTACTTTGCCACTCTATGCCAAAGCGATGGGTATGCCACTGGATGCAGTAGTAAAGATGGTTGGTTCAGTCAATCCAAGCATTAAAGATTTAACATCCTTTATCGCCTTAGCCACCATTCCTTTCAATATTATTAAGATTGGTGCCAACTATGTGATTGGTTATCTTTTAATGGATCGTTTGGCTGCGGTTCGTCCAAGCTTTAAATTTATTTATGAAGGAAAAAATGCATGATTCAGAACTATCAAGATCTGACGCGTCTGGAAATGGAAGCCATCGATAAAGAAAATACCCTTGTCTTACTTCCTTTAGGAGCTATCGAACAACATGGAAACCAAGCTCCATTAGGAACCGATGCCATTATTGCGAAAGCGATGTGTGAAACCATTCAAACAGAAATGGAGAAAACCAATCCGGATTTTCCCATGCTCGTATTTCCGGTATTACCCGTTGGTTTGAGTACCGAGCATAAAGATTTTTGTGGGTCGATTACCTTGAAACCAATGACGTATTATCACGTTTTATATGATATTTGTGAAAGTCTGGCCCATCATGGCTTTAAGAAAGTTGTGTTGTTAGTATGTCATGGAGGCAATACACCAGTTGCCCAATTGATTTCCCGCGAAATCCGCAGTGATTTTGGCTTATGTCCGTTTGTGTTATCGGCAGGGGCCTTTGATGATCCAAGCGTACAGGCAATGATTTCCGAAGACAATGATTTTGATTTCCATGGTGGAGAAATGGAAACGTCTATGGTGATGGCCGTGGATGAGAACTTAGTCAAACTTGAAACCAGCGAAAAAGGAATCCAAAAAAATCAAACACTTCAACTTCATGCTGGCTGGTTGGCAAGTGACTGGGTAACCGAACAAGGCAAACCCATTGGGATTGGTGGTGATCCTAAAGGTGCAAGTGCCGAAAAAGGCAAACTTATTCTGAAAATCAGTGCCCAACAAATCATAGAACAGCTCTTAAAAATCCATCATGCGAAGCTCTAAAACCTCGAAAGAGGTTTTTTCTTTGGGAAAACTTTGGTAGTATGAACCTATAGTGAGGCAAATATGAATCAAGTAATTTATGTAACAGGACATCGTCATCCCGATACCGATTCGGTAGCCGCGGCGATTGCCTATTCTTCATTAAAAAAGCACCAGGGTTTGAATTGTATTCCCTGCCGTTTGGGTGAATTAAACGATGAAACCAAATATCTATTAGATCGTTTTGGTTTCGAACAACCCTATCATTTAAAAGATGCCCGGGTAACCTTATCAGAAATCCAGTTAAGTGAACCCGTAATGGTACAAAGAGATACAACGATTTATGAAACCGTGCAATTAATGGAAAGTAAACATATTCCCATGATTGCGGTTGTTGATGAACAAGAACACTTTTTAGGCATTGTGACCTATCAAGATATTTCGATGGTTGGAATGGGAGATACTTCTTTTGGCATTGATCTATTGAAACAAACAACCGTTGAGGCCATTGCGAAAACCTTAAATGGAAAAATTGTCTATGCCAGCCCACAAACCCACTTAAATGGAAAAGTCAGCATTGTGGCCATGACCAAACACGGTTTAGATAATTATGAAGTCAAAGATCGAATCGTCATGTTGGGCGATGATACCCAGGCCCAAGTCGATGCGATTGAAAAAGGCGCTGGTCTACTCATTGTGGTTTGGACCCAAACCATTGATGAAAAAGTCATTGCCTTAGCCAAAGAAAAACAATGTTCCATTGTGATTAGTGGACATGGAGCGATGAATACTTCACGATATTTATACTTTGCGCCACCAATTCATTTATTGATGAATGAAAAAGTTATCTCCTTCCATGAATGGGAAGTAGCCGAAGATGTACTAAAGAAAATGTTGAAAACACGTTTTCGTACCTATCCTGTTTTAGACCAAGAGGAAAAGTATGTCGGTTATGTCATGCGTTATGATATCTTGAATTCAAAGAACAAATCCATTGTGATGGTTGATCATAACGAATTCAGTCAATCCGTTCGAGCTATTGAAAAAGCCGAATTATTGGAAGTCATTGACCACCACCGTATATCAGATTTCTCTACCCAGTTGCCGGTATCTTTCCGAAATGAAATCGTGGGTAGTACCGCAACCATTTTGACGGAGATGTTTCAAGAAAGACAAATCTTTATTGAAAAGAATCTGGCTGGCTTGTTGCTTGGAGCCATTATTTCCGATACGTTGAAATTCCGTTCTCCAACCACAACGCAGAAAGATATCTTTATGGCCAATGTCCTAGCCCAGATTGCTGGTTTAAATATTGATGAATTTGCCGAAGAGATGTTTACCGTAAGTACCGATATTTCCAATAAGACAATGGAAGAAGCTTTGCGTACCGATATTAAACAGTTTGATATTGAAGATCAAAATGTTTTGATCAGTCAGGTTATTATTTATAATTACCATGCTACCGATAATCGGGAAGCCGAAATTGAAGAAGCCTGCCAAACGATTTTATCGCGTTCGGAAGCTCAGACGATTGTGGCTGTCTTTACCTCAATTATTGATTCTGGATCGGTTGTTTTTGCGAAAGGAAAGTGTGCGGAATGGGTCTATGAAGCCTTCCCAGAAGATGCTACTTCGTTCCAAGAAGGTCTCTTATCTCGCAAGAATCAGATCATCCCTAAACTGGCAGATGTATTCTCCCATCATTAAGTCATCACTATGATGACTTTTTTTTGCTATAATGAGGAAAAGGAAGTACAACTATGAAATTAAAAAAGAAACGTTTAACGTCTGCCCGGATTATTATTGGCGGGTTCATGGGCGTTATTTTAATTGGTGCCTTTTTATTGATGTTGCCCATTTCTTCTAAGTCTGGGGCTGTGACACCATTTATTAATGCGCTGTTCACTTCGACTTCTGCCGTATGTGTAACAGGCTTGGTTGTGTACGATACCGCAACCTATTGGACTTGGTTTGGTCAATTTGTGATTCTACTCTTAATTCAGATTGGCGGTATGGGTGTGGTCACCATTGCCTTATCTTTGACCATGTTATCAGGACGTAAGATTGGTCTACTCCAAAGAGCAACGATGCAAGACTCCATTAGCGCACCGCGTATGGGAGGCATTATAAAAATGCTGCGCTTTATTTTAAAGGGCGTTTTTCTTTTGGAAGCGCTAGGGGCTTTGGCCATGACCTTTGTCTTTATTCCGATGTTTGGCTGGATCCAGGGAATCTGGTTCTCTATTTTCCATTCTATCTCGGCTTTCTGTAATGCCGGTTTTGATTTGATGGGGGTCTATGAACCATTTTCTTCCGTTACCTATTTTGCCGGTAACCCAATTATCAATATCACAATTATGTGTTTGATTGTCTTAGGTGGAATTGGCTTCTTTGTCTGGCATGATATTGTGAAGTACAAAAACCATTTTCGCAAGTATTCCCTGCAGTCAAAAGTCGTTCTATGTATGACGTTCTGCTTGATTGTCTTACCATCGATTTATTTCTATTTCTTCGATTTTGCGTCGATTCATAGCGTATCAGAAAGAATCTTTATGTCTCTGTTCCAATCGGTTACAGCACGTACTGCTGGTTTCAATACGGCCAATTTTGGCAAGATGTCACAAACCGGTATTATGGTGATGATCCTTTTGATGTTGATTGGAGGCAGTCCAGGTTCAACAGCTGGTGGTATGAAAACGACAACCTTTGCGGTTATGTTAGCTAATTTAGTGGGTATTTTCCAAAAAGGAAAAGCACATTTATTTAGACGCCGGATTGAAGAAACAACCGTGCGCAGTGCATCGGCTATCTTTATGTTGTATATTACTTTATTTATTAGTGCCGCGATGATTATTAGTCGAGTGGAAGGCTTAAGCATCTTAGATTGTATGTTTGAAACTTCTTCAGCGGTTGGCACCGTGGGATGTACGATGGGAATTACGCCACATTTAATGAGCATCTCCAAAGCAATCTTAATTGCTTTGATGTATTTTGGACGGGTAGGAGCCTTGACTTTACCATTTGCGCTGGCACGTTCGGATCGATATGTAAACAGTTTACCAGAAGAAAGTATTGTGGTTGGATAGGAGAACAAGATGAAACAAGTATTATTAATAGGTTTAGGAAGATATGGGCAAAATATTGCCGTTCGATTAAATGAAATGGGACATCAGGTGATGGCTGTCGATAAAGATGAAAAAAGGGTCAATGCGATTTTGGATATTGTAACCAATGCCCAAATTGGGGATAGTACCGATCGTGAATTCCTAGAATCACTCGGAGTACGAAATTTTGATTATGTCATTATTGCCATTGCCGGGGATTTTGAAAGTTCCATGATCACAACTGTCATGGTCAAAGAACTTGGAGCACCAAACGTTATTTCCCGGGCCAGCAGTGAGATCCAGGAACAATTGTTAAAAAATAATGGGGCGGATGTCGTTATTTATCCGGAAAAGACCGTTGGTATTTGGACGGCTAACCGCTATGTTTCAGAACATGTTTTAGATTATTTTGATTTAGCCGATGGCTATTCCATTTATGAAATCTCGATGCCAGACAGCTGGGTTGGAAAGACTTTGGCAAGTATGGATATTCGTTCTAAATATGGAATCAATATTCTAGCGGTACGTTCGGGAGAACATTTAAATGTAACTATGGATCCAAATGAAAAATTTGTGAAATCGCAATCTTTACTTGTATTAGGAAAGAGCGAAAATGTACATCGCTGTTTTAAGGTACGAGGATGATTCAAGATATTCCAAAAACCTTTCGCAATGAATATACACCCGTTGATCCCCAAGGCGATGATATTGTCTTTGCGTTTCAAGGTCATACGTTTTTAGCCAAAGAAAAAGATGGCCTTCTGATTTGTCCTATGTATAAAGAAATTCAGGGGCGAGTACAATATTTATTCGCTATTGGATCAACGCATTACTTCTTAGCTTTAGATCCACAGAAGTCTACAAAGTATGACTGGTTATCGGTTCGCACCTTGCGACATACCCAACCGAAAACCTTACAGTTTGCCGGAGCGACGGCTTATCATTTATATACCTGGTATCAAAAAAATCAATATTGCGGTTGTTGCGGAGCAAAGTTAGAACATTCTCTGCATGAAAGAGCGATGGTTTGCCCTAAGTGTAAAAATACCATTTATCCAACAATTGCTCCGGCAGTTATTGTCGGAGTTATTTATAAGGATTCCATCTGTATGACACGCTATGCCAATCGCCCTTATAAAGGCCATGCCTTGATTGCCGGCTTTTGTGAAATTGGGGAAACTCCAGAACAAACTGTCATTCGAGAAGTGCACGAAGAAGTTGGCTTAAAGGTAAAAAATATTCGTTATTATAAAAGCCAGCCTTGGGGCTTTGATTCCAATCTTCTTATGGGCTTTTTCTGTGATTTGGATGGAGATCCCACCATTACTTTGCAGGAAGAAGAACTGGCCAAAGCTCGTTTTATTCCCCGAGATGAAATCAATGATACCTACCAGGATTTAAGTTTAACCAATGAAATGATTTGTGTATTCAAGAAGGGGGACAAAATCTAATGCGAAACGTACTTTCTTTCAATGAAGGATGGACCTTATCCTTTCCCAAACACGAACGAGAAAGCCAAAAAGTTAACTTACCTCATACCTGGAATGCGATAGATGGAATGGATGGCAATGGCAGCTATTTACGTACCACGGGCATTTATTCTCGAACCTTTCTTGCACCAAGCCAACCTTTAGAAAATGGCCGACTATATCTCGAAGTTTTAGCGGCTTCGCTTTCGGCAAAAGTAACAGTCAATGGCCAACTGGCAACCGTACATGAAGGTGGTTTCTCTACTTTCCGTTGTGATATTACCGATCTCTGTAAAGAGGAAGAAAATGAACTGCGTATTGAAGTCAGTAACGAAGATACGCCATCGATGTATCCTGCATCGGCAGATTTTACTTTTTATGGTGGCTTGTATCGCGGGGTAAATCTCATCAGCGTTCCAGATTCACACTTTGATTTGGATTACTATGGTGGTCCAGGTATCAAAGTAACGCCAAAACCAACCGAGGATGGTGGTGCCATCTTTGAAATCGAAAGCTTTGTGACAAAGCCCGAGGATTTAACAATCCTTTATGCGATTACTGATGCTAGCGGAAAAGAACTTGCCGCAGCTACGCGTCCTAGTACCGATACAAAAGTTTGTATTGCGGTGCCAGATATTCAGCTTTGGAGTATGGATGAACCAAACTTATATACGGTACATGCCTACTTGGAAAAACATAATGAAACGATAGATGAAGTCCAGGTTCAGACTGGTGTACGCAGTTATAGGGTTGATCCCGACAAAGGTTTCTTTATCAATGGTAAACAAACGCCATTACGTGGGGTCAGTCGGCATCAAGATAAACTCTATCAAGGCAATGCCTTATCGCGAGAAGATCATTTTCAAGATGCCAAAATCATTAAGGAATTAGGCGCAAATACCATTCGTTTAGCCCACTACCAACATAGTCAAGATTTTTATGATGCTTGTGATCAACTAGGTTTTGCGGTTTGGGCCGAAATTCCTTTCATCAGTGTTTTTAAACCTGGACAAGCAGCTTTTGAACATTGTCAAAGGGAATTGAAAGAATTGATTGTACAAAACTACAATCATCCATCGATCTTCTTCTGGGGTCTATCCAATGAAATCTTAATTGGTGGCATTAGCCAGGAGCTTGTGGATTGTCACCATAAGCTGCAAAAGCTCTGCAAAGAACTGGATCCAACTCGCTTAACAACCATGGCTCATGTATCTGCAACCCCAACCCAGGGTCCAATGCATCATATTACGGACTTAGAAAGTTATAACCATTATTTTGGCTGGTATACCGGAAAAATCGAAGATAATGGTCCGTGGCTGGATCACTTCCATAAAGAAAATCCGGATATTTGTCTAGGCGTTTCTGAATATGGTTGTGAAGGAATTCTGAACTGGCATAGTGCCAAGCCGCAATGTAAAGATTATTCCGAAGAATACCAGGCCCTTTATCATGAACATATGGCCCAGGTATTCGAAGATCGTCCTTGGATCTGGGCCAGTCATGTGTGGAATATGTTTGATTTTGGCTGTGCAGCCCGCAAGGAAGGTGGCGTAGCTGGTCGTAATAATAAAGGTCTGGTTACCATAGACCGAAAGATTCGTAAAGACAGTTTCTATGTCTATCAAGCTTTCTGGAGCAAGGTGCCGATGGTACATATTGCCGGTCGTAGATATGCTCAAAGAGCTGGTCAAACTACAGAAATCAAAGTTTATTCCAACCAAGATGAAGTAACGCTTTATCTCAATGGCCAAAAAGTAGGCAGTCAAAGAGCCCATCGCATCTTTTCTTTCCCAGTCGAACTCAAAGATGGTCTGAACTTTGTGTGTGCCCAAGCGGGCTCTATAAAAGATAGTATAACTTTAGAAAAAGTGGGAAAAGAACCCGATGCCTATCGTTTACCAGAATTCCAGGAACGCCAGGAAGGGGTAGCCAACTGGTTTAAACAAATGGGACCGCTAGATTTAGAGGCACCGATGGAATTTAAAGAAGGCTACTTTAGTATCCATGATACAATGGCTGAACTGGCCAAAAATCAAGAAGCTCTGGCTATTGTTTCTAAAGCAGCGAAACTATTGACCAATTTTGACGTAAAGCCTAATGAAGGCATGTGGGATATGATGAAAAATGTCACTCCTGAAGTCATGGGAAAAATGATATCTGATGTGCCAAAAGGATTTTTGGAAAGTTTGAATGCGAAACTCGTAAAAATCAAGAAATAGGAAAAAAGTGTGCAAATAACGCACACTTTTTGCGTAAATAGACGATTGAGCAGGTAAAATAGACAATTATTAGAACATTTGTATAAGTGTTGAATCAATGTAAAAAAGAATTGTTCTTTGTTGAAAACTTGTTGTATACTCGTACTGTAAGTGTTAGACGTGAGAATCATAGAAGAAGGAGTAAAACAATGAATGTACAAGAATTAGAAAAACATGCAAACAATGTACGTAAGAACATTCTACGTGCTGTATATTCAGCACAAAGTGGACATCCTGGGGGAAGTTTATCAAGTGCAGATGTTTTAACGTATTTGTATTTTGAAGTAATGGACATTAATGCAGACAATGTAAAAGGGATTGACCGTGATCGTTTTGTCTTGAGTAAAGGACATGTTACCCCTGCTTTATATAGTGTCTTTGCAGAAAAAGGCTTCTTGAGTGAAGAAGATATCCTTACCTTCCGTAAGCTTGGAAGCAAGTTACAAGGTCACCCAAATATGAACTACATTGATGCCGTAGATATGTCTACTGGATCTTTAGGACAAGGTGTATCTGCTGCAGTTGGTATGGCACTAGCCAATAAGTTAGATAAGAATGGACATCATATTTATACTTTATTAGGCGATGGGGAATGCCAAGAAGGTGAAGTATGGGAAGCTGCAATGGCAGCCAGTCAATATGGCTTAGATAATTTAACGGTTATGGTTGACTGCAACCATCTTCAAATTGATGGAAAAGTCGAAGACGTTATGAACGTTTATCCATTAGATAAGAAATTCGAAGCTTTTGGATTTGAAGTTGTAAAAGCCAATGGTCATAGCTTTGAAGCTATCAAAGAAGCTTTTGATTATGCCAAGAGTGTAAAAAGAAAACCAACATGTATCTTATGGAATACGGTAAAAGGTAAAGGGGTTTCCTTTATGGAAGACCAAGCCGGATGGCATGGAAGTGCTCCTAATGAAGAACAATATAAACAAGCAATGAAAGAATTAGGAGGAGAAGAATAATGGCAAAACAAGCAACACGTGCAGCCTATGGGCAAGCAATTGCACAATTGGTTCAAGAAAACGAAAATATTGTCGTTTTGGATGCCGATCTAGCTGGTTCTACAAAATCAGGTGAAGCGAAAAAAGTATGTCCAGAAAGACACTTTGATATGGGAATTGCCGAAGGCAATATGATGGCTGTTGCGGCTGGATTAGCTGCTTCAGGTAAGATTGCCTATGCATCTACCTTTGCGGTATTTGCAACAGGTCGTGCTTATGATCAAGTACGAAACAGTATCTGCTACCCTAATCTAAATGTAAAAATCTGTGCAACGCATTCCGGAATTACTGTTGGAGAAGATGGTGCATCTCACCAGGCATTAGAAGATATTGCCTTGATGCGTGCTATCCCAAATATGAAAGTCTTCTCACCATGTGATGGTGTAGAAGCTAAAGCTATTGTTAAAGCTGTAGCTGACATTGATGGACCATGTTATGTTCGTCTTGGACGTTTAGCGGTAGATACAGTCAATGATGAAGACTACAAATTTGAATTTGGCAAAGGTGTAGTTATGAATAAAGGAGAAAAAGTTGCCATTATTGCGACAGGTATGATGGTACAAGAATCTCTAGAAGCAGCGAAAGAATTGGATTTCAACCCAACCGTTGTAAATATCCCTACAATCAAACCAATTGATGCGGATTTGATCAAAGAATTAGCCAAAACGCATGATGCCATCGTAACCGTTGAAGAACACAATGTCATTGGTGGATTAGGAAGTGCAGTAGCTGAAGTATTAGCCAGTGAAAAAGAACGTTGTCCACAATACATGATTGGTATGCAAGATACCTTTGGACAATCTGGTACACCAGCTGAATTGCTTGATCATTATGGCTTAAACGCTAAACATATTGCGGATTTCGTTAAAAACATTTAATAGAAAAAAACCAATCGAAAAGATTCAATCTTAACGATTGGTTTTTTTATGCCTTTTATGCACTAAATCAATTTAATATTGAAGGATGGATTACTCGATGGGAAAACATTATAGGTGCATGTTGGATTTTATAGTTTTTTATACCTTTTTATACTTTTTACCTTTCTGAGTCTGATATAGAAACAAACCCGAAGGATAAGCTGTTTATATTTACAAGACCAATGTCTTGTAAGAAAATAGAACTATGAAAAAACGACGGCTACATATTTTTCGCTTGTTGCTGGTGATTCTTGTACCAGTGGTTTTTCTGTCTGCTTGTGGATTTGGTCTTTATCAATTGTTTAAACCCAAAGAAGAAGTAGTAGAGAAAAAGCCTGTTCATCAACCAACGATAGAAGCTTTATTGAAACATAGTTTAGAGCCCATAGGTACGACCATGTATGTATGGGGTGGTGGATGGAACAAAGAAGATACCGCAGGTGGCAAAGAGACAAAGACCATTGGCTTAAGTCCCAAATGGAAAGAATTCGCATCGAAACAAGATGCAACATACGATTATACCCAATATGAATACCAGATTCATGATGGTTTAGATTGTTCCGGTTATATTGGCTGGGTTGTGTATAACACCATGGAAACCAAAAACAATCAAACCAACTATGTAAAAGAATCAGGATCTATCTTGAAATATTATAAACAAAAAGGTTTTGGCAAAATTATTCCTGCCCAAGACATTAAAAATTATAAACCCGGTGATCTTTTAGCTAATTCAGAACATATTTATATGGTCTTAGGCCAATACAAGGATGGAAGTGTATTACTTGTTCATTCCAGTCCACCTGGCGTACGGATTGCCGGAACCCCTGACCAAGAAGGAGATCTAGATTCACAAGCCATTACGGCCGCAAAGAAAATCATGGAACGAGAATATCCTGCCTGGTATCACAAATATCCCGATTGTATGGCAGATATTTCTTTCTTAACTGACTATGACCAATTCCGTTGGAATAGTAAAACCATGAAAGATGCCAAGAAGATCCAAAAACTAGATGCAAGACAAATCGTACATCTCTTGTATGATTAGAAATAGGAAAATTATGAATGATTTAGAGATTATAGAGAAAAATCCCCCTCAATTTGTATCGAATGATGCTAAGCGAGGCCGGAAAGTATTATCAACGATTGAAGATGAATTATTGTATTGTGATGCTTTTTGGATGAGTGTTGCTTTTATTACGCAAAGTGGTATTACACCTTTACTTCCTTTATTTAAAGAACTGGAACAAAGGGGTGTGCAAGGCAAGATTCTAACTACCGATTATCTTGCGTTTAGTGAACCAAGGGCATTGAGCAAGTTAACGGCTTTTTCTAATCTTCAGCTAAAAATCAGTATGGTTGAAGATGCAGGCAGAGGCTTCCATACTAAAGGGTATATTTTTAAAAAAGGGAATACTTATAAGGCTTTAGTTGGTAGTTCGAACTTAACGCAAAATGCCTTAACCGTGAATCGCGAATGGAATACGAAAATTGTTACGCAAGAAAATAGCGAATATTTATCTGATTTATTTGATGAGTTTAATGCTATTTGGTTTCATCAAAGTACGGTTTTTTATTCGTCAATCAAAGACTTGTACCAAAGTCTATATAGAAAAAATCGAACTTGGAAACAAGAAACTCCAATTGTTCAAAATGAAACTCTACGGCCGAATTCCATGCAAGAAGAAGTGATTCACAGTCTTTCTGCCTTGATCGAACAAGGAAAGTCCAAAGTTTTATTGATTTCTGCAACGGGTACGGGAAAAACATATGCTTCTGCTTTCGCACTACGGGAACAACATCCGAAAAAAGTATTGTTTCTAGTTCACCGAGAGCAGATTGCGATGCAAGCTCTAGATACATACAAGAAAGTGTTCGGGGAAAAGTATTCTTATGGCCTTTTATCGGGATCGCATAAGGATCAGAATTGTGATTTCTTGTTTTCGACGATGCAAATGATGGCAAAAGAAGAAATCTTCCAAACATTTTCAAAAGATAATTTTGATTGTATTGTGGTGGATGAGGCCCATCGAACGGGTTCAAAAAGCTATCAGAAAATTATGCAGTACTTTCAACCAAAGCTTTGGTTTGGCATGACTGCTAGTCCTGAGCGAATGGATGATTTTGATGTCTATGCAGCATTTGATCATAATATTGTATATGAAATTCGTTTGCAGCAAGCTTTAGAAGAAGATCTATTATGCCCCTTTCATTATTTTGGCATCAGTGATTTCCGTATTGATGGCCAAGAAATGGATTTAGAAGATTTCCGTTATTGTACTTCTGAACAAAGAGTAAAGTATATCCTCCAACAAGCCCAGTTCTATGGCTATAGTGGAGATCGAGTTAAAGGCTTGATGTTCTGCAGCACCAAAGAAGAAGCCCATAAACTCAGTGAAATGATGAATGAAATGGGATTAAAGACCATGGCTTTAAGTGGGGATGATTCCCAAGAAAAACGAAAAGAAGCCATTGAAAAGTTGGTAAGCGATCAAGGCGATCACTTAGATTATATTTTAACGGTAGATATTTTTAATGAAGGGGTGGATATCCCTGAAATCAACCAAGTACTCTTATTGCGTAAAACTGAATCGCCCATTGTTTTTGTCCAACAATTAGGTCGAGGATTACGTAAGGCAAAAGGAAAAGAATACGTCGTTGTATTAGATTTTATTGGAAACTATAAAAATAACTACAGGATTCCCATTGCGTTATCTGGGGATCAATCCTACAACAAGGACTCTATTCGCCGTTATGTATTAGAAGGAGAAAGAGTTATTCCTGGGGCATCGACGATTCACTTTGATGCGATTGCGAAAAAAGCCATCTTTGCGGCCATTGATGCGGCTAACTTTACCGAGATCCGTTTGATTAAAGAAAACTATAAGAACTTAAAAAATAAATTAGGACGGATTCCGTATTTAATGGATTTTGATGAATATGGGCAGATGGATGTTTGTAGGATGTTTGAAAATAAAAGCTTACAGACCTATTATCGCTTTTTAGTGAAATATGAAAAAGAATATACTGTACGAATTACGGATCTACAAGAAACATATTTAAAGTTTGTTTCGACAAAATTGGCTGAAGGGAAACGTATCCATGAGCTTTTATTCTTACAGATCTTAGTAGAACAAGAAGAGAATTTACTTACTTCTTTTGAAAAAGCCATGCAGGAACAATATGGTATGCAACTAAGCGATTTAGAAAAAGAAAGTGTCATTCGGGTTTTAACGAATGCTTTTCCAAGTTCTGCTGCGATAAAAACGTTTAAAGATTGTTTATTTATTGAAAAAGATGGTGAAGACTATCGGATCTCACCGGTATTTAAAGAACAATTGGAATCAGAAGATTTTAAAGCACTCTTTAAAGAATGTCTTGCCTTTGGCATTAGCCGATATCAAAAAAATTATACCCAACATTATGCAGAGACAAATCTAGTGTTGTATCAAAAGTATACCTATGAAGATGTGTGTCGCTTGTTGAATTGGCAAAAAAATGAAGTGCCATTAAATATTGGTGGCTATAAATATGATACGTATACGAAAACGTTCCCAGTGTTTATCAATTATGAAAAAGCTCAGAATATTCAAGATACGATTAAGTATGAAGATCGTTTCCTTGATGAAAATCATTTGATTGCGATTTCTAAAAATAAACGAAACCTGGAATCGGAAGATGTATGTAATTTCTTAAATGCAGACAAGCGCAATATTCAAGTACATTTATTTGTACGTAAGAATAAAGAGGATGAAGGATCAAAAGAATTCTATTATTTAGGACATATGAAAACCGATCCTTCTAAAGCAGAAGAAATTAATGTGGCAAATCGAAAAGCCGTAGAAATCTATTGGGAATTGGATCAACCAGTTCGTGAAGATTTATATCAGTATATTACGAATGGATAGTGAGAAAATATGAAGACAATACAAGTAGTAGCAGCCATTATTAAAAAAGGTAATAAAATTTTTGCGACACAACGCGGTTATGGGGAATTTAAAGATGGTTGGGAATTTCCCGGTGGGAAAGTAGAACCTAATGAAACCAAAGAAGCAGCGATTATCCGTGAAATAGAAGAAGAATTAGCTACACGAATTTCGGTAGATCGCTTCTTTCATACGGTAGAATACGACTATCCGAATTTTCATTTATCCATGGATTGTTTTATCTGTTCTATTGAAGAAGGAAACTGCACTCTATTGGAACATGAATCAAGTCGTTGGTTAGATAAAGACCATCTTTATTCAGTGGATTGGCTGCCAGCTGATTTAGAGATCGTAGAAAAATTGGAAAAAGAGCTATAAAATGAAGGGCTTCCTAAGAAGCCTTTTTTATATAGGATGATGAATTTGCCTTTTTAAGGTACGATTTTGCCTTTATAAAGAGAAACAAACTGTTTCATGTTGTAATAGAAACATGATATTATGATAAAAAATTGGGATAAAATCATAGAACGGAATTATATGCATATGAAAAAAACAATCATTAGTTTGTTGATGGTTTGTTTATTTGTGACTGGTTTAACAGGTTGTAATAAAAGTGATGTTGACAAAACCGATACAAAGAAACAAGTAATCACAATTGGTACAGACATGTATCCTCCCTATGCCTATTTCGATGAAAATGGTACAGCTACAGGCATTGACGTAGAACTTGCCAAAGAAGCATTTAAAAGAATAGGGTATCGGGTGAAGTTTGTCCAAATCAATTGGGAAAAGAAAAAAGAGTTAGTCGAGAGTGGAAAAATCGACTGTATTATGAGTTGTTTTTCTATGAAAGGCCGTTTGGATGACTATCGCTGGGCTGGTCCTTATATTGCCAGTCGACAATCGGTTGTAGTAAATAAGAACAGTGATATTTATTCTTTAAGTGATTTAGCGGGAAAAAATGTAGTTGTGCAGTCTACGACAAAACCCGAAGAAATCTTTTTAAATCATGATGATCCACGCATCCCTGAATTAGGAAATCTGATCAGTTTAGGTCATCGGGAATTGATTTATACCTTTTTATCCAAAGGATATGTGGATGCTGCTGGTGCACATGAAGAATCCATTATTCAATATATGAAAGATTATGATGCCGATTTCCGTATCTTAGATGAACCTTTATGTGTTGTAGGAATAGGTGCAGCTTTTGCCAAAGACGATAATCGAGGAATCTGTGAGAAACTGGATAAGACGTTTAAAGCGATGCGTAAAGATGGCACAGAGAAAAAAATCATTGGGAAATATTTAGATAACCCGGAAAAGTATCTGGAGGTGGATGACCTTGGATATTAAAAAATGGACAAAAGGCAAGCGCTTCTGGATTGTTGGTTTAGTCATTGGTCTTTGTGTTTTGATGCTTTCGACTTTGTATGGTTTCAATGTGGAAAGAAACGAAGCAGAAAAGAAAATGGCAGAGATTGTCAATTATATAAAAGTACAATGTTCTACGTATACCCACTACAATGAATCTAGTGAATCAAAGAGTTTACTGCGTTCAATTGAAAGTGCTCGTCAGATGAGTACAAACATTCAAACAGAAGTAGAAAATGGTGGCCAGTTAAGCCAAGACTTTTTGAAAGAAAACATTCAAACTCTATGGGTTGATGGCATTTTGGTTCTAGATGAAAATGGCAAAGTAGACTGCAGGTATAGTGCCGATGCTGCTTTAACGAAGCAGGTAACCAAATACCTACAAAAAGATGCCATTTTGAAGTATGCGAATGACCAGGAAAGAAGTTATTCAGAACGAATTGAAAATATCGATGGCTCGCATATTGATGTAGCTACTTGTGCACGTCAAGATGAGCCTGGAATTGTTGCCGTATATTATTACACTTCAGCAGATTTTGTACGCAGTTATAATTTGACGATTCAAAATTTACTCCAAGGCTATCGTGCTAAAGAAGATGGAACGATCCTAGTCGTAGATCAAGGAAGTGTTGTTGCCAGCAATAATAAAAAAGTATTAGGAAAATCAACTTCGGATATTTCTGCCATTCAATCTATGAAAAAATTTACGAATGGGAAACATATTCATCATATCAAAGCCCGTGGGGTTGGTTATTATGGCATGATGGTGAGACAGCGAGATTATTATCTCTATGCCTTCTTACCAGATACAGTAGTATTCCATGATTTGCCAAGGAATGTGGCAATCGTGATGCTGGTATATCTATTCTTCTTGCTTCTTATCTGGTTCTTACTACATAAGAGCAATATTGCCCATGAAATTCAACAGAAACAAAAAGATGAGCAATACAAAGAAGAACTTTTAGAAGCAGCGAAGAAAGCCGAAGCTGCCAATGTCGCAAAAACAGAATTCTTACAACGAATGAGTCATGATATCCGTACGCCAATCAATGGCATCTGCGGCATGATTGAAGTTGGAGATTACTATGCCAATGATTTAGAAAAACAAGCCGAATGTCGAAGTAAGATCAAAGACGCTTCGAATTTATTGCTGGAGCTGGTCAATGAAGTCTTGGATATGAGTAAGCTGGAATCTGATGAAGTTGTCTTAGAAGAAATTCCGTTTAATTTAAATGACATTGTTGATGAAATTGCGGTTGTGATTGAACAAATCGCTAAAGAGCGAAATATTCAAATTGAAATTCAAGAAAAAGCCGTACATCATTGGAACTTAATTGGAAGTCCTGGCCATGTAAAACGAATCTTAATGAATATTTTGTCGAATGCGGTGAAATACAATAAAGATCATGGAAACATTATACTTTCGTGTAAAGAAATTGCTTCTAACCAATCAGGTATGACAAATATTGAATTTATCTGTAAGGATAATGGAATCGGAATGTCAGAAGAGTTCCAGAAACATATATTTGATCCATTTGCCCAAGAAAATACCGGCAGTCGTACCCAATTTGGTGGTACGGGATTAGGTATGCCAATCACCAAAAAACTGATTGAAAAGATGGGTGGAACCATTCGCTTTGAAAGTGAAAAAAATGTGGGAACAACTTTTGTGATTTGTATTCCTTTTGGCATTGATACCAAGGCCAAAAATAAACCATCCACAGTAAGTAAAACTAAAGCTTCTATTCAGGGCTATCACATCTTATTAGTTGAAGATAATCCGTTAAATATGGAAATTGCCCAGTTTATTGTGGAAAGTGAAGGCGCTACTGTCACCAAAGCTATAAATGGAAAAGAAGCTTTGGAAATCTTTAGAAAATCAAAAGTCGGCGAATATGATGCCATTTTAATGGACATTATGATGCCAGAGATGGATGGTATGGCAACAACGCAAGCTATACGGGCATTAAATCGGGCAGATGCAACAAGCATCCCAATTATTGCGATGACGGCCAATGCCTTTACCGAAGATAAAATCAAAGCCAAAGAAGCAGGTATGGATGAACATATTTCCAAACCATTAAACCAGGAACAACTCGTTGAAGTTGTTGCACGACTCATCAAAGAAAAGGAGCACAAGTAATATGAAACAAATCATCATCTGTGATGACAATGCCATAGAAAGACAAATTCTGTATGAAATGTTGAGAGAGTATTGTCTAAAAACACACCATCAACATCGCATCATCGAATATGACCGTGGGGAAACACTGATAGCCGATATCGAAGAAGAACATTGTCATGCTGAACTTATTTTCTTAGATATTTATATGAATGGCATGAATGGAATTGAAACTGCGAGAAAACTGCGAGAATTACATTGTGATGCCAAAATCGTCTTTCTTACTTCTACCAGTGATTATGCCTTGGAAAGCTATGATGTATGGGCTTCGGGCTTTTTAGTAAAACCATTAGATATGAAAAAACTATGTACTTTACTCAATCATATCTATTGGGCAGAATTACGTAAACGCATTGAAATCAAGTATGGGAAACAGTATCGTTATCCTTACTTGAGTGACATTATGTACATTGAAGGCGAAGCCCATAAAGCTACCTTGCATCTTGTTGATGGCAGTCAGCTTTCTACCATTGAAAAAATCAGTTCGTTAAAAGAACGTTTAGGTGATGATTGTTTCTTACAGTGTCATCAAAGTTATCTTGTGAATATGGACTATATTGCAGATATTCAAAAAGATATCATCATGGAAGATGGACAGATTATTCCTGTCAGTGTACGGCGTAGAACCAAAACCATTGCGTATTATCATCAGTTCTTTAATACGCATTATGTGGAAGTGTAAAATAAAAACTGTTTTTTGACTTTTTAGATAAAGATTTTGCGAAAAAAAAGAAAATGTTTTTTAAAAGTGCTATTATATACCCGAATTAAAGAATAGCTAACTAAAGAAGGTAAGTCAGAGAGAAACTCTCATGATACGTTCTTCGGTTATCATCTGCATGTGCATGATGAAATTTGGATGAAACAAAGAGTATAGCAGGCCACCAATCTGACCTAGACTGGTGGTTTTTCTTTTTCAACAATGAGGGAGTTGGTTGTATGGAGCAAAAAGCAGATCGTAAGAAATCTTGGATCATTGTCGTGCTTTTGCTGGCGATTCTTGGACTATGTGGATATATTTTCTTATCTGGAAAAAACAGTCAACCATCCACAGAAAAGATTGATCAAAGCCAAAGTGAATATGTGAAACCAGAAAAACCCGTCGATCGTAGTAAAAATGTTACCCTTCCAGGTTGGGGCGGTTTTACCATTCCTGCAAACACACGGACAATTACCGAAGGTTTTGAATTCCATAATCCCGAAGAAAATCTCTGGTATGAAGATCAGTTCAGTATCAAAGGCGAAAAGTTAGAAAAGCTTGTCGTAGACAGTGGAAACCAAGTTGAATTGAATCACTATTTACAATTAGCCGGAATCAATCAAAGTGTTACAGATGTTACAGATTATGATCAAAAATGCTTCAAGATTGATAAGTCAGATGATGGAAATTATACCGTAGAAGCCATTGGTGGTTTTAAAGGCAAGAAGACCATTACCGTAAAAACCAATAAAGGAAAAGAAGTAAATTTAACGGTTCGTTGCAAAGAAGATTATTACTACATGACCTTTGGCTTGTACTTAAGTGAAAATGATGAATTATTATACCAATCAGATTTAGTTTCTCCAGGCAAATACATCCAGAAGATGAAAATGACCAGAGCACTTAAACCAGGTAAATATGATGCTTATGTTGTTTGCCAACCGTATCGTTCTGATAAGAGCACAAAAACCAACCAAGGCGTTGTTAGAATTACATTAACTGTGAAGTAGGCAGTACAAGGAATTCTCTATTTGAATAATTGGGAGCAATAAAATAAAGAAAGAGAAAGGAGCGGCAATCCCTCGTGCAAAATCGCACATGTTCCCATTGCCAAAAAATATATATGAAAAAGTTTATGAACAAAATGTTAACAGTAGCTGTAGCTGCATCCATGGTGACACCAATGGCACTTACTAGTGTAATGGCAGATGAACCTAGTAAGTCGACTACCGTAACTTACGAAGTACAACAAGGATATGAATGGAGTGTCCCAACAGAAATTAAATTTACAGCGGATAGTAACTCAGTAACAACTAGTGGAACTACTGGAGCAACTCAGAATGTTCAAGTTACAAAGAATGTTATTCCAAATGGAAAAAATCTTGTCATTTCTGTAACAAATACCGATTTTAAAATAGCAACAACAGATGGAGCAAGTTTAAATTATAAAGTAAGTGTAAAGGGAACAGACGGGCAATTTACTGAATTGAAGAATGGAAATTTAAACGTTCTAAGTGTTGCTGCTGGTACAAATACAGGTTCTGCAACATTAAAATTTGATTTAACTAAAGATTCTGTTGAAAAAGCTGGTAATTATTCGGGTACTGTTTCTTATTCAGCTGCAGTTAAATAACAAATCAGAAGACATTTATAGGGGAATGGGAGGTATATTCCATTCCCTATAATGGTTTATGTGAAAAGGAAGGAGGGCAATATGTCATTAAAAAGGAAACTATTTGCAGGGATAATTTCACTTGCAGCTTTATGTCTGGTTGCCCCCGTTACTGAAACAAAGGCAGAAACCAGTACTGGTAATAATACATATAAGGTAGATGGCGCTTATGAGGTTGATGTTCCATCGGATGTAGAAATATCAAATAAAACTAAAACAGGAGAAATCCCTATAACTGCAACGTTGGAACCAAATGTAGATTTGGTTGTATCTGTTTCATCTCAAAATAATCAAAGACTGGTGAATGGAGAGAAGGATAATTGGAATAATAGTGTAGGATATTCTATTTCTGATTCAAAGCCACTGGTGTTTTCGAATACGGAGAGTTCACAGGCACAAAAAAGTTATACTATGAATGCAAAACTGGAAAATAAAGAATTTGTTTATAGTGGGGAATATAAAGATATTCTGACTTTTACCATGAACTACAGTAAGAATGCAGAATCGGGAAAACATTTTCTAAAATTTAATTTGAATGATGGTGATGATCCTACAACAAAAATATCTGATACGGAAAAATTAGTAGATAAAGGAACTGCTTATGGTACACTGCCAACGCCTATAAGAAAAGGTTATTCTTTCGCTTCATGGCATACACAAGCTGAGCATCAAAATGACACCAACAAAGTAAGTGAAACAACGACTATGGGCGATGCTGATGTTAACTTGTATGCCAAATGGGATATTCATAAATTTACCAATACCGTATCTTTCTGGGCTTGGGGACTAGAGAACGGTGAAGGATATAATGGTACAGGTAATGCGGTTATGCTTGCAGATATACTTCACTGTAATGTATCAGAGTATGGATCTGATTTCTCATTTACAAGAGATATGGCTAAGAATGTAAAGATTCCTAATGGCTATTATTTGAAGGACTATGGTACTTCAACCCAAGAAGATGGAGCAGGTTGGGGACGTAAAGACCTTGATACAACTTTTAAACAGCCAGATATGCAAACAAATGCAGAATATGAATACTATCCTAGTATATATAAAATTACGTATGATTTAGATGGTGGTACAAACACTCCGGAAAATATCAAAAACTCTACGTATAACGTATTATATGGACCAACGTTTGAAGAGCCTACAAAGGAAGGCTATACATTTGATGGTTGGTATATAGGTAATCAGAAAGTTACTGGTATTAATAATACCGATGATCTCGAAGTTCTTAAAACTTTGAGCAAGACGGAAGCCACGAAAAAATTTTATGAAATATTAGATACGCATAGAACGGGAGATATTACAGTAACGGCACATTGGACAAAGAATTCAGCAACTGATGATTCTACTAATGATACAGAAGTCCAAGATAGGGATAATCCTTCAGAGGATGAATCTATTACAAGTTCTAGTTCACAAGACTCTAATGAAGATGTAAACAATAATGCATCGGAAGTAGATGTTATTAAACCGAAAGATCCCAATGAATAAGTTGTTTTATTTAACACTTTATGCAAATAAAAACAGGCAAAACTCCCTTAGCTAAAGGGGAATTGCCTGTTTTGTCGTTTGTAGGTGAATTGCGTAGACTCTTAGTCATAGGGTTTGTATTCAACGCTTTTCTTATCGAAGTCAATGAATAGTTGGAAAGCGTTACGGTTTTCGTCTTCATCCCAGATTTCCACGAATTTTGGGGTTACTTCAATTAAGATTTCAGTGTCTTCGTGTGAATAGGCATTGTAGCTTTGCCATAAGAACTCTTTGTATTTCTTTTCGAATACACGGCCGGGTTCATCGACAACTAGGCCTTTGTTCTCGGCAATCCCTTCGACTTGGGTTCCGTTAAAACACATGGCTACTTGATTGTTTTTGAAGAGTTGTTGAGTCTTACGGAAGTTCTTATCGGTTTTGAAATAGATTTTGTCATTGTAGAACAGGCAAGATACGTTTCTTACCATAGGGTAATTGTCTACACAGCTGGCTAAGGCCATGATTTTCCAATCCCCACATTTTTTTTGCATAATTGCGACAGCTTCTTCAAATGTCATGATTTTTTCCTCCAGTTAGATAATGTTGTTAAAAGCACAGATGACAAGGATTGTCGTCAACAGGGTAAATAAACCAACAATATAAGCGGGTTGTTGGTGGGATTCGTGACCGTCACGAAAATCAACTAAATGCGATTTTCTTAAGGCTTGTACAATTGGTTTATAGAGTACAATGGTAAATCCGGTATTTAAGGCACCTTTTAGGATATTAAAGAGTAATACCCCTGGAATAAAGGATACTAAGACAACTTGTCGACTCATATTGTAGTAGATTGGATCAACGATGTAGTTCCAGAATCCCATGGAAACGGTAGAACAGAGAATACCGATGACTAAACCAAGAATAGCGGTGTTTTTGGTACGGTTGCGCTTATAGATATAAGCTGCTGTACAGGCAAAAGCACAGGTGCTGATAACATTCATGATTACATCAAATATATTACCACCGGTAAAAAATAATTCCAAAACACTTACAATACAGCTGACTAGAAAGCTAGACATCGGTCCATAGATAAAGCCGGCAATGGCGATGACGACATCTTTTGGCTCATAGGCTAAAAAAGCGACAGATGGCACTAAAGGAATGTGTACAAAGACGGCTAAAATCAAAGCTACGGCACTCATCATTCCGAGGTTTGTTAATCTTTTTGTTATGTTGTTTGTCACAGTGATCCCTCCTTGAAAAAGAAAAACATGCTCAAAACAAAAAGTCAGAGCATGTCCAATTCAAAAAATAGGTTACACAAAAAAACATAACCGCTTGATGGAATCTTCTTTCATCCAGACTTTACTGTTGCTACCGTAATTTCAACGGTTCTGCCCGAAGGCTTGCGGAGTTTACCGCCAGTCGAGAATTTCACTCTGCCCTGAAGATTTTGATTTGTAGCCTAATCATACCTATTCGTAGTGTTTTTTGTCAATGATGACTGCATTTTTCATGAGCTGATAGTGTATAATTTTTTTAATGAAAAAATTGAAAACGGTTAACTGACAAAAGTGATTGAAATGTGATTGAAACAAGTATTAAGTACTTTCTGTAAAAAACAAAACGCGTACTTGTATTAACCCGCGAGGAGGCAGGGCAGTCACGGATTAATCCGTATTGTCGTGCCCTTTTCGTTTTTTTTGAAAGGAGGAACATCGTATAAAAATGGAAGAGTTTACCAAGGAACTGCTAGAACAGTTAAACGTTAAGACAGTCTTTACAATTGGACCGTTTGCGATTTCCGAATCGGTTGTGGTTTCCTGGATTGTTATGGCTGTATTAATTATTGGATCGATTTGGTTGACCCGAGGATTAAAAGTACATAATCCTGGGAAGAAACAGTTGGTTGCCGAAACGATTGTTTCTTGGTTGGACAACTTTACCCAGTCGATGCTAGGAGAAAATGGAAAGGAATACAGTGGCTATATAGCGACCGTGCTTCTCTATATTGGATTTTCTAACATCATTGGCGTATTTGGTTTTAAACCGCCGACCAAAGATATGTGTGTCACCATTGCCTTATCTTTGATGAGTATTGTTTTAATAGAGGTCAGTGGTGTCAGGGCCAAAGGTATGAAAGGTTGGTTAAAGAGTTTTACTCAACCTATTGCGGTTGTAACTCCCATCAATATTCTTGAATTAGTGACTAGACCATTGTCTTTATGTATGCGTCTATTTGGAAATGTATTAGGTGCTTTTGTCATCATGGAATTAATCAAGATGGTGGTACCCGTATTTGTACCAATGGTATTTAGTTTGTATTTTGACTTTTTTGATGGCTTGATACAAGCCTATGTATTTGTATTTTTAACATCATTATTTATTGCCGAAGCAACGGAAGTATAGGAGGAAATAACATGAGTGTAACAGCAATTGGAGTTGGATTAGCAGCATTAGCTGTAATTGGTGGAGGTCTTGGAATTGGTGTAGCCACTTCTAGTGCCGTAAAAGCCATTGCGCAACAACCAGAAGCCGACGGAAAAATTATGCGTACTTTACTTTTAGGAGCTGCCTTAGCAGAAGCAACTGCTATTTATGGTTTCGTTTTAGGTATTTTAATTATTTTGATGCTTAAGTAGAAAGGAATAAAGGAATTATGCTAAGGATTGATTCCAATATTATTTGGACAATTGTTAACTTGCTGATTCTTTACGCATGTATGATGCGTTTTCTTTTTAAACCGGTTCGAAATATTCTCGCAAAACGAAAAGAAGAAATAGATGCATCTTTTGCAGATGTGAAGAAACAAAAAGAGCAAGCTCAAGAATATAAAGATCAAGCCGAAAAAGAATTGCAGGCAATCCAGGCGAACCATGATAAAGAAATGGCTGATGCCCGTATTAAAGCAAGCCACGAATACGAAAAGATTCTTGCTGAAGCCAACGCAAAATCGGATGAAATCTTAGAAGAAGCTCGTCAAAAAACCGCTGCCGTGGCTCGTGAAGAAAAAGCGAGAGCGAAGAGTGAAATCGCTGATTTGATCAGTGAAGCAGCAGAAAAGATGTCTGGCTCAAAAGCCGATGAACAATTATATGATGAATTCTTAAATGATATGAAATAGAGGGGGAAAACTATGGAACAGATTTTACATGCAACACTTCGTTGTGTAACCCCACCAAACGAAGCACAATTGGAAAAAATGAAAGCTTTCTTAGCCGAACATTACCACTGTGATTCTGTGGAGCTGGAAATCAAACAAGATCCTTCTGTTCGTGGTGGTTTTGTTTTGAATGCAGGCAATGACGAATACGATTGGTCTATGCGTTCAAGACAAGAAAGATTGAATGATCAAATTAAAAAAGCCCGTGATGAAGCCATTCAAATGGATAAAAGCGGTTCTTTGATGTCCATTCTAAAAGAAGCCGTTGAACAATTTGAAGATTCAGCTACGAAAAATGAAGTCGGATTTGTCGATACCGTTGGTGATGGTATTGCTACAATATCTGGCTTAGAACATGCCATGTATGGTGAAGTTGTCGTTTTCGAAAATGGAACTAAAGGCTGTCTCTTATACACATCTGACGCTGCCGACGAATAGCCTTGTGTAGA
>ERZ1026943.313-NODE-313-length-28819-cov-5.578397_pt1 | contig 28819 bp, 25 predicted proteins | sample MGYA00519461_ERZ1026943 | MGnify/ENA primary metagenome ERZ1026943 (study PRJEB26926, sample SAMN06164617) | human gut metagenome | biome: ENVO:00009003; feature: ENVO:2100002; material: ENVO:00002003 | host: Homo sapiens | place: USA | collected 2012 ...
CCTTCAAAATGGTGGCCGATGTGCAGACGGCGGATATGCTGAAGCTGCCCGTCCCAAAGGCCAACTTCCACACCGAGGTCATCCACCCCAGCGAGCTGCAAAAGAAAGCTGTGGCAGGACTGGCGGAGCGTGCCGAGCGCGTCCGCGCCCGTGTGGTCGATCCCAGCACCGACAATATGCTGCGCATCACCAACGACGGACGCAAGCTGGCGTTGGATATGCGGCTGCTAAGCTCTCTGGCACCGGACGATGAAAACAGCAAGGTTTCCGTATGCGCCCGGAATGTCTATCGGATATGGGCAGAGAGTACCGCACAGCGCAGCACGCAGCTGGTTTTCTGCGACCTGTCTACTCCCAAGGCGGACGGCAGCTTCAATGTGTATGACGATCTGCGGCAGAAGCTGCTTGAGATGGGCATTCCGGAAAACGAGATCGCTTATATCCACACCGCCAACACCGAGCAAAAGAAAAAGGAGCTGTTTGCCAAGGTGCGCGGCGGCGAGGTGCGTATCCTCATGGGCAGCACCGCAAAAATGGGCGCCGGCACCAATGTGCAGGACAGGCTCATCGCCTTGCATGATCTCGATTGCCCATGGCGGCCCAGCGACTTGCAGCAGCGCCTTGGGCGCATCGTGCGGCAGGGCAACCAAAATCCGGAGGTGGAGATCTTCCGCTATGTTACCGAGGGCACATTCGATGCCTACCTCTATCAGCTGGTGGAATCCAAGCAGCGGTTTATTGCCCAGATCATGACCTCCAAAGCACCGGCCCGTGCGGCGGAGGATGTGGACGAGACGGCACTGTCCTATGCCGAGATCAAGGCACTGGCCACAGGAAACCCGCAGATCATCGAAAAATGCAATTTAGATATGGAGGTCAGCAAGCTGAATATGCTCCGTGCCAGCCATCTGAGCCAACGGTATGCACTGGAGGAGCTGGTGCTGCGGAAATACCCGGCAGAGATCAAGGAGCTGAACGAGCGCATCGCCGGATATGAACAGGACAGCACGCATTTGGCGGAGCATCCGAAGCCAGCCGAGGGCATTGCGCCGATGGTGCTGGGCGGCGTCATCTACACCGAGCGCGAGAACGCCGGTAAGGCGATCATTGAAGCCTGCACGCACATGAATGGCGTGGAGACCGTTTCTATCGGCAGCTACCGCGGATTTTCCATGCTGCTTTCCTACGACGGTGCTGCCAACGAGTTTCGCATGGTACTCAAAGGCAAGCTGTCCCATACGGCTGTACTGGGAGCGGATGCAGGCGGCAATGTCACCCGTATCGACAACGCACTGGAAAAGATCACGGAGCACTTGGCCAACGCCCGGTCGCAACTTGCCCATACCACCGAGCAGCTTGAAAATGCCCGCACAGAGATGACCGCACCCTTTCCGAAGGAGGCAGAACTGGCCGAAAAGACGCGGCGGCTGAACGAGCTGAATGTGCTACTGAATCTTAACGAGCAGGATCGCCCCGTCATGGCGGATGAGCCGGATGAAGGTGACCGGATCCGGCCAAAAGCCGCAGAGCGGGAGCGATAATTTGCACCTTTGCGCAACCTCAAAAAGCAAGCCTGCGGAGCGAGTTCCGCAGGCTTTGCTCATGCTTTGATATATTTTTGATTTTTGCTGCTTGGCTTATCGGGAATAGTCCTTTTTAATTTGCCTGAATCAAGTAATGGCTTTAGAATACTTTGACGGAAATATTCTCGATTCGCAATTCCAATATACCTTTGGATTTCTTCGCGGGAACGAGGAACAGCGCAATAGTCCAGCAGCATTTGCTCACGATCCTGCGTGGTATCCTGCACGGTATCTTGCGTGGTATCCTGCGTGGATGCCGGACCGACCTTGGCGGTCGCGACCGGCTTCAGCGGAATGATGGTACGGAACAGATCCCCTTCGATGAACTGAGGCTCTCCACCCGAATACAGCTTGGTATATTTATAGGTGTTGCGCATACCGGAGCCGAGTTCGTCGGCAAGAGATACCTCACGGAACACCTTTGCGATCGGTGGGTTTTTGGAAAACGGTCGGAACTGCGCAGGATCCAGCATTCCCCAACCGCGCGGGCGGTTGCCGTTCTCGGTAAACATCTTGTCCCGTTCAATAACGAACTTGGCGACCTCGCCGGTAGAATAGTCCCGATGGGCAAGACTGTTTGAAAAGATCTCTCGCAGAATCTTATCCCTTGCGCTTACCGCCTGGATCCCCTCCATGATAAACGGATCGTTCAGGTGCTTTTTTGCAAAGGACATCAACCGCTCGTAGGTGTCAAAGAGGTTTGTGATGATCACATCACGATCGTCATAACGGTCAATGTTTTCCACACGGTAAATAGCATCCGTTTTATGCTGCGGAAGTGCCGCCATGATCGTAGAGTCCTTACCGAACAGCAAAATGGCTGCCAGTGTTACACCCTCCTTGTGCTGCTCAAAGTCCTCTAAAATCAGACCGGCACTGCGAAGAAGTTCTTCATCGGTCATCGTCAGCCACGGATGATCGTCCTTGCGGATGCGGGACATCTTACGCGCACGCTCAATGATGTCGGGTCGCAGGGCTTCAAGACCCACACTGGGAAACACCTTGTTCACATAGAAGGAGTCTTGCTTTTGTGCATAGAGCTTGTAAACGAGGTCGGCAACATCGGTAATATCCACATCCGAATCGTGATTGCGGTCATAGATCCGTCCGCCGCAGCGGCACACTTGCGGACAGGAGGGAACGGAAATGCGGATCACAAGACGCTCATCGTACCAAATATCCTGTGGCTGAAGGTACAACGGCGGATAGATCTTCTGAGGGTTATTGATCGAAGTAACGAAATTCTTTTTGATCTTGTCCGCACAGGATGGATCTACACCCAATACTGTGCCGTCATCCGCAACACCGAGGAAAATATCTCCGCCGTCACGGTTGGAAAAGGAGCAGACGGTTTCGTACACATCCTTTGTAATCTCCTTGATTGATTTTTTGAATTCAACCGTCCGGTTCTCTCCTTTGGAAAGAACGGCTGATAATTCTTGCTCAGTCATTCGGAATATCCTCCTTTTTGGGCTTGATATATTTTCCGCTTTTGATTCGGGCATCATCCGGCTTTTTCGCATTCTCCGGAATGATCCATCTGCTACCAGATTTTTGGACACCCTCGATGCGCTCCTGCTCGCAGAGAAGTGCTACCCGCCTTGCGGAAAGCCCCCACAACTCTGCGGCCTGTGTCGTAGATAAATATTTCATGGCATTAGACCTCCCGCAATCTATTATATTCAAAAAGCTGAATAATATCAAGTGCTTTTCAGAAAAGTCACAATGAAAAAGCAGGCTGCAAAATGAAAGAAGGTCTGCAGAAAGCGGCAGCGGATATAATTTAGCCATAGGAAAATTGATGGGAAAAATATCTGATAATGGATCGGCTTCTCTGCGCCCTTGCCATATACTATAAACGAGATTATCATAGGTTAATTTATCATATGAGGACACCACAACCGAATAACCCTGATCTGCATAGAGTATGCAGATCCCATACATAGCCGGACGGCTTTCACCGATGTGAAGCCTGTCCGGCTTATTCTGTTTCAAGGAGTTGATGAACCGATGGGCTATGTCACAAGAGAGATGATCGACCGGGCAAAGAAAATGGACTTGCTGACCTACCTCCAGACTTATGAGCCGCAGGAGCTGGTGCATTTCGGCGGCAACACTTACTGCACCCGTGAGCATGACAGCCTTAAAATCTCCAATGGAAAGTGGTGCTGGTTCTCACGCGGGATCGGCGGAAAAACAGCGCTGGATTACCTGATCAAGGTCAAAGAGTTCCCTTTTACCGAGGCGGTAGAGCGGATCGTGGGACGGGCGGCGGAAAGACCGCCCGTTTTTCATGCCCGCGCTCAGCCGGAGAAGCCGAAAACGCTGCTCTTGCCGCCCAAAAGTAACAGCAATACCCGCGTTATTGCCTATCTGAAAAGCCGCGGCATTGACGGTGGATTGATCGAGCAGTGTATCCGTTCCGGCCAGCTGTATGAAAGCCTCCCCTACCATAATGCCGTATTCGTCGGCATGGATAGGAACGGAACGCCGCGCTATGCGTGCCTGCGAGGCATCGGAACGGATTTTAAGGGCGAGGCGACCGGCAGCGACAAGAGATTTTCCTTTGCCCTCCCGGCTACGGGCGAAAGTCGGATGCTCTGCGTATTCGAGTCGGCCATCGACTTGTTATCCTATGCCACCATGGCGCAGGCTGGCGGGCTGTCGTGGCGGTCACAGCATCTGTTATCCTTGGCCGGAGTCTATAAGCCGCAAAAGGAAACACAGGAGCACCGTCTGCCGTTGGCGCTGACACAGTATCTGAAAGACCATGCGGAGATCAAAACCATTTGCCTGTGCCTGGATAATGACATGACCGGACGCAGCGCCACCGAGGCGATCCGACAGCAGTTGGCCGAGCGTTATGAAGTGGCAAGTGCCTTCCCCCGGCAAGGCAAGGATTATAACGATTGGCTTTGTATACGGATGGGATTGCAACCGGCGAAAGAAAATCCGATGACGGAAAGGAGCTCTGCACGATGAGCGAATACAGGGTCATCATTACCGAAACATTGAAACGGGCCGTTACGGTGGAAGCCGAAAGTCGCGAAGAAGCCGAAGAAGCGGTGCGCCATCAGTACCAAAACAGCGAGCACATTCTTGTGGCCGAGGATTTTGACGGCGTGTCTTTTTCGGCGCAGTATCCCGAACAGCAGGTCGAATTACCCTATGGGAAAATGAAAGAGCTGTTTCGCAAAGCCGAGCGTGCCGGCATTCATGTATGCGGCTATATCACCTTTATGCAGGACTGTTTTACCGCACAATACAGCGAACGCTCCCGCACCTACGCTGTGTCCAGCGGCAATAAAGCGTTTCAGCCGAACATGGGCGGATACTCCGTCTATGGAAGCTGTCTGGACGGAACGGATCCCTGTGTCCGGCTGGAGCAGTATATGGCGGTCGAACGCGGTGGTGAAAAGGGCTGGAGCGTAGAGCGCTGTTATATGCTCCGTGAGGACTATGACCGTGTGATGGCGCTTCCGGAGCGCGGACGGGATCGGGAGCGATGATCGTTTGTCGGCAGGTCGGCTCCGACGCACGACCGCAGGGAGCGTGAGAATGTGCTATACCAGCAAGCAACGCCTTTTGGGGACAAAAGGCAGCTTGACAGGGGCATCCCCCTGTAACCCCTGCGCCGCCGAGCGCGGCAATATCGCTATATGGAGGAATGAACATGACCAAACGAAACATTGAGATCAAGGTGCGGCTAAGTCGCAAGGAAGCGGAAAATCTGAATAAACAAGTGAAAAAATGCCGTCTGTCCCGCGAAGCCTACCTTCGCCATCTGATCACCGGAGAGGTACCCCGTGAAGCACCGCCGCCGGAATACTTTGACTTTATGCGTGAGATGCACTATGTGGGGCACAACCTTAACCAGATCGCTCAGAAAGCCCATGTACTGAATGTGGTGGATGCAAAGCGCTATGACGAGGACAGCAAGCGGCTGGACAAGCTCATCCGGGAGGTTACAGCGGCGGTCGTGCTTCCGGCAAAGCGGGAGTAATGCCATGGCTACCACATCCATCTGGGCGGTCAAGGGCTGGCTGGGCAAGGTGGTGCTGTATATCGAAAACCCGGACAAGACGGATAATCCGAAATTCTATCGGCAAGAGGAACTGACCGATGTGCAGACACAAAGCCTTTCGGATGTGATCGATTATGCTGTCCGTGCGGAGAAAACAACGGTCACACCGGACGACGAGAGTGCAATGGTGGTACGGCAATTTATCAGCGGCATCAACTGCCTGCCGTCCACGGCACGGGACGAGATGCTGGCAGTAAAAAAGCGTTTCGGTAAGGAGGACGGTGTAATCGCCTACCATGGGTATCAGTCCTTCGCGCCCGGCGAGGCCACGCCGGAGTTGGCGCATGAGATCGGCGTGAAGCTGGCGCAGCGGCTTTGGGGCGAACGGTATCAGGTACTGGTGGCGACCCATCTGGATAAGGAAAATCATCTGCACAATCATTTTGTGCTGAACACGGTATCCTTTGTGGACGGCATCAAATACCACCGCACCGAAAAAGATTATCATGATATGCGCACCGTGTCCGACACCCTTTGCCGGGAATATAACTTGTCGGTCATCCAACGGCCGCAAGCCGGGAAGTCAAAACACTATGGGGAATGGCGTGCAGAGCAGGAGCAGCGCCCCACCTGGCGCGGACTGATCCGCAGCGAGATCGACGAGCTGATCCGGCAGAGCGTCACCGAAAAGCAGTTTTACTATCTGCTTCGCCAAAAGGGCTATGAGGTGAAATTCGGCAAGGATATTTCGGTGCGCCCTCCCGGTAAGGAGCGCTTTGTCCGTCTGACCCGGAATTTCGGAGAGGCTTACACCGCCGAGGCCATCCGGCAGCGTATTTTGCAACAGCCCCTGCCGCAGCCGGAGCGGCAAATGACCGATACACCAAGTCCAAAAACCTACCGCGTCCAAGGCAGCCGGCAAACTGCGCGCAAGATCACCGGCTTTCGCGCACTGTATTTCTATTACTGCTACAAGCTCGGTATCTTCCCCAAAGGCCGTCCGCAAAACCGGGCGCGGCTCCATTTTCTGCTGCGGGAAGATCTGCTCAAACTGAATAACATCTCACAGGAAGTACGGCTGCTCGCACAGCATCAAATTGATACCGCCGAGCAGCTTGCTTTATATAAAAAGGAACAGGAGGTGAATATCCGAGAATTGTCCGCCAAACGCCGGGTACTGCAAAATGCGCTGCGCACAAAGGCAGTCCGGGACAGTCCCAAACAGGCCGACGCACATCGGGCGCAGATCCGGGAGTTGTCCGAAAGGCTCAAAGCGCTGCGCCGGGAAGTGCATCTGTGCGACGATATTGCCGAGCGCTCCGGCGTGATGGCGGAGAAACTGAAAGCTGTCCGGGAGGACGCACAAGAACAACGACAAAAGGAGGAACAACAGCATGAACACATCCGGAGACGCAGCTGAACAGGTCGTCCGACTGAGCTTGGAGGGCATGGAGGTTGCGGCAAAAATCACCGGCAGTGCGGCAAAGGAGGTGGCAGCGCTTCTGTACGCAGCACTGAAAAACCGGGACAAGAACAAAATCAAAGGACGCCAGCGGCTTACCTCCATGCTGCGCAGCGGCAAGGAGCTGACTATTTTCACCGTCAAAAACAAGGACATGGCCCGCTTTGTGGCCGATGCCAAGCGCTACGGCGTAGTCTACTGCGTTCTGCGGGAGGCAAAGGACAACCCACACGGCGTCAGTGAGATCATGGTACGCGCCGAAGATGCCGCCAAGATCAACCGCATTGTGGAGAACATCAAAATCGCCACGGTATTCGACCCCGAAGTCATCCGTGAAAACGCGGAAACAGGACGGGATAAGAATAAGGATGCCGCCGGGCAGACGGCTCCCGAACAGGAGCGCCCGCAAAAGAGTGAGGACGACCGGCTGCTGGATGAAATGATGGCAGCTCCTACGCAGAAGCAGGAGGCTGCCCAAGAAAACCCCACGGCGGCCCGGACGGAGAAATCCCGTCCGTCCGAGCCTTCCTCAAAATCCAGAAAGAGATCCGCCGAGGGTACTGCTAAGGAAGATCGTCCATCTGTCCGCGAGGAGCTGAAGGAGATCCGCCGTGAGCAGCAGGAGACGGAGGAGCGCAGGCCGACCGAACGCAGCAGACCCGCCAAGAGTACACGACCGCAAAATGAACACCGACAGACTCCGCCGAAAAAGCGGGTCAGAAAAAGTAAGGAGAGATAAGCTATGGCAAACTTCGATGATCTTTTTACCGCCCCCACTGCCACGGAAACGCAGAGCGACCGTCCGCAGCTGACCAAGGAGGAATATGCCGCCAAGAAGAAGGCGGAACGCGACAGCCTGTATGCACTGGCGGATGAAATGGCTCAAGAGGTCATGCGGGACGGAGAAGCCTTTCGGGGCTTTCTGGATGTGCAGGCACGATTTGACCGCTATTCGGCCACAAACGCGCTGCTGATCTATGCACAGAACGATGAGGCCACCCGTCTGCGGGACTTTGACGGCTGGAAAGAACGCGGCATCTATGTCCGCAAAAACGAAACAGGCATTTCCATTCTGGAGGCCGGGGACAGCTATGTGACCGAGGATGGCCGCACCGGCTACTACTATAATGTGAAAAAGGTCTTTGACATCGGCCAAACGGACGCCAAACGCCAGCGGCAGCCGCAGGTGCATTATGATGACCGCCTGCTGCTTTCTGCACTGATCGCCAAGCGCCCGGTGCCCATTGAAATGGCCGACAGCGTGCAAAACGGTGCGGTGTATGACTATGAGCGCAAAACCATCTTCGTCCAGCGCGGTATGGACGGGCAAGACCTGTTTCGCAGCGTATCGCTGGCACTGGCTCGTGCCGAGATGGCGCAGCAGGAAAACAGTACCCCGCAGGCTGACGCCTTCAAAAGCTACTGCGTTTCCTATATGCTGTGCCGCAAGTACGGTGTGGACACACAGGGGTATGATTTCAGCCGCTTGCCCGATGAGCTGAAAAATGCGGAGCCGCAGACCATTCGCGGTGAGTTGACCGACATTCGTGACACGCTGCAGACCATGACCGGCAAAATGGCGCGGACGCTGGAGCAAAGCCGCACGGCAACGCAAAAGGAAACCGGAAAGGAGCGATGAGCCATGGAAAAACAGGATATGCGTGTATTGACCCTTGATCCGTATCAGCACGGCGTCGTGATCAATGCACTCAATAACCTGCGTAACGATTTGATCGAGGACAAGCGCCCCACCGATATTGTCGATGAAGTTCTCATTAAAACCGTTGACGCACCGAGCAAATCCAAAAGAGTCAAGCAGAAAGATGAACGGTAAACAAAAATGGCTGTGGTATGCGACGGGGCTGATCCCTGCGGTGTGGCTGGGGCTGCTGATCGCCCCGGCTGCTTCCGGTGGCCTTCCCGAGATCCTTCGGCAATTTCCATCGGCAATGAATGAGCCGTTTCATATCGAGTGGTGCGAGGACAGCCTGAAAACTGTCCTCGTTTTCATTGCCCTGTATGCCATGGTGATCGGGGTCTATCTTTCCACTCGCCGTCATTACCGGCGCGGCGAGGAACACGGCTCTGCCAAATGGGGCGATGCGGAAACCGTGAACCGAAAGTATCGGGCACGCCCGCCAAAGCCAAACAAGGTGTTCACGCAGCACATCCGTATGGGACTAAACGGCCGCAAGCACAAGCGCAACCTGAATACCGTTATCATCGGCGGCAGCGGCGCGGGCAAGACCCGTTCGTATGCCAAGCCCTGCCTGTACGAGGCTTGCCTGTCACCGCAGGGTTCGTCCTTTGTCTGCCTTGACCCCAAAGGCGAGCTGCTTCGCGATTCCGGACGGCTGCTGGAGGAATCCGGATATGAGATCCGGGTGCTGGATCTGCTGCACATGGAGAAAAGTCACTGCTATAACCCCTTCGTCTATCTGACCGATGACAACGAGGTGCAGATGCTGGTGACGAATCTGTTCAAGGCGACCACACCCAAGGGCAGCCAGACCAATGACCCGTTTTGGGACACGACGGCTGCTATGCTGTTGTCGGCACTGGTCTACTATCTCTACCACGAAGCGCCGCCCGACGAGCAAAACTTCCCGATGGTCATGGAGATGCTGCGCGCCGGCGAGGTGCGGGAGGAGGATGATTCCTACCAGTCGCCGCTGGATGTGTTGTTTGAGCGGCTGGAAATGCGCGACCCGGAGCATATCGCTGTCAAGTATTATAAGGACTATCACTCCGGCAGCGCCAAAACACTGAAAAGCATCCAGATTACACTGGCGGCAAGGCTCGAAAAATTCAATCTCTCGTCTGTGGCGGCGCTGACCGCCACGGACGAACTGAATTTGCAGGACATGGGCGAAAAGCGTGTGGCACTGTTTGCGCTGATCTCGGACAGTGATACGAGCTTCAACTTTTTAGTATCCGTTTTGTATCAGCAGCTCTTTCAGCAGCTTTTTGACAGCGCCGACCACAAGCATGGCGGCAGCCTGCCAGTTCCCGTACACTTTCTCATGGATGAGTTCGCGAACATCTCACTGCCGGAGGATTTTGACAAAAAGCTATCCACCATGCGTTCCCGCAATGTGTTCGTGTCCATCATCCTGCAAAACATTGCGCAGTTAAAGGCGCTGTTTGAAAAGCAGTGGGAGAGCATTTTGGGCAACTGCGACGAGCTGCTGTATCTCGGCGGCAACGAGCAGGGATCCCACAAGTACATCTCGGAGCTGCTCGGCAAGGCCACGATCGACACGAACACCTACGGAAGATCGTCCGGGCGAAACGGCAATTACAGCACCAATTATCAGATTACCGGGCGTGAATTGATGACACCGGATGAGGTGCGGATGCTGGACAACGGCAAGGCGCTGCTGTTCATTCGCGGCGAATTACCGGTCTGCGACGACAAGTTTGACATCATGACTCATCCGCTGGTGTCGCACACCCCGGACGGCGGCGCACCGCCTTATATCCACGGAAGCGCCGAGTACGCCATTGCAGCGATCACTATTCACGACCGGCTTCTGACAACGAATCCCGTGGCAGTGCCGAGCGAAAACGAAACCCAATACGAGCTCCTTTCCAACGAGGAAGTGGAGGCAATTTATGAGCTGGAGGAAAAACCCAATGAAGCATCTCAAAAGCACTAAGAAAAGCAAACACACCCGTCCTCTGCCTATGGGGAAAAAGAGCAGGAGGGTTCTGGCGGTCTATGCCGCTGTTGTGTTCACCGTATGTTGTCTGCCCATGACAGCCTTTGCCGCAGGAAATGACCCGTTGGCGGTCATCAACAATCTGTCTGATTTTATCTTCGGCGTGATCCGCGCGGTCGGTCTGATTTTGCTGGGCTGGGGTATTGTGCAGATCGGTCTGTCCTTTCAGAGCCACGACCCCAGCCAGCGCAGCAACGGATTTCTGACACTTGCCGGCGGTGTCGTCGTGACCTTTGCTAAGGAAATCCTGACGCTGATCACGGGTTAACGGAGGAAACGGTCATGGAAAAGTGCCAATGCTATATCCATTCGCTGAAGCAGGGTGAAAATCATGTGCTCGGAGAGGCGACGATTTTGAAACGCCTCGGAGACAATGACTATCTGGCAGAGTATAACGGCGTAAAATGCCACGCCATATTCAATCCGTTTGCCGGGCGCTACTTTGTGGATGATGTGTATGGCGTGATCCGCAGCACACCCGACCGGGGCGAGCGATAATCAAAATACGGCAGCGAGGGGCAGGCTTCGTGCCTGCCCCCTTATGCTGTCGGGAAAGGAGGAAGCTGTATGAGTGATAATTGGGTCGTACAGAATCTCGAAAACGCACTTGAAACATGGAACGAAAAGCTGGCGGAGATATGGCAGCTGCTCACACAGTCCCCCGAAAACTTCAAGGGCGGCACAATATGGAATGTGATCAAGACCATTAACGGTACTGTGCAGGCCATCGGCTTGGCGCTGTTAGTGCTTTTTTTCGTGGTAGGTATCGTTAAGACCTGCGGCTCCTTTGCCGAGGTCAAAAAGCCGGAGGTGGCGATCAAGCTGTTTGTCCGCTTTGCACTGGCGAAAGCGGTCGTCACCTATGGGCTGGAGCTGATGATGGCGCTGTTTTCCATTGTGCAGGGCGTTATTTCCACCATAATGACGGCGGCCGGTATGGGCACAGCACAGCAGACCGTGCTTCCGGCAGAGATCGTGACCGCCATTGAGGACTGCGGCTTTTGGGAAAGTATTCCACTCTGGGCAGTGGCCTTGATCGGCGGATTGTTCATCACAATCCTCTCGTTTATCATGATCCTCTCCGTTTACGGGCGCTTTTTCAAACTCTATATTTACACAGCTATCGCGCCGGTACCGCTGGCTACCTTTGCCGGTGAACCGAGTCAGCAGGTGGGTAAGAGCTTTCTGAAATCTTACGCCGCCGTTTGCCTGGAGGGTGCGATCATTGTGTTGGCCTGTATCATCTTCTCTCTGTTCGCATCCAGTCCGCCCGTGGTCGATCCGAACGCAGCGGCGGTCACACAGGTATGGTCTTACATTGGCGAGCTGATTTTTAACCTGCTTGTACTGGTGGGAACGGTAAAAATGGCAGACCGCGTAGTACGCGAAATGATGGGTCTTTAATTTGAAGGAGGAAATACAATGATTCAAAATAATGTAATTCGCAGCGATGATCCCCAGGCGGTGGAAAAGCTGCAAGCGAAGCTCGATAAGCTGACTAAGCAGCACGCACGCATGAAGGAGATCAACGCCTATTTCAAGAAACACGCCACAGCGCTGGGCTGTCCCGGCCTTTCGGACGCGGAGGCGGCCAAGCTGGACGAGCGTGTGCAAAACAGCTATTCGTGGGAAAAGCAGCCCTATCCGTCTTATATACTCAGCGGCAACACAGCGGAAATGCGCAGACTTAGGCAGCGCATTGAGGAGGTGTCCCGAACACAAAACACGGAATATGTAGGCTGGGATTTTCCGGGCGGTCATGCCGAGGCAGACAAGGAAGATAATCGCCTGCGCCTGTATTTTGACGGAAAGCCCACGGAGGAACAGCGAAGTAAGCTAAAATATAACGGCTTCAAATGGGCACCGTCTGTCGGCGCATGGCAGCGTCAGCTCAATGACAATGCTATTTATGCTGCCTCGCGGCTGGATTTTCTCCGCCCGGAGAGCGGTGAAAGCCCCACAGCGCTCCAACCGAAAGCACCGGCTAAAAGCACACCGGAGAGAGGATAACGACTATGGAAATCAAGATTAACCGCGAGATACGCGAATATAAAGAGAATATGTTTTTCGGGCTGTCGCTGCGGCAGCTCGTTTTTTCTGTGCTGGCCTGCGGTGTTGCCGTCGGTATTTATTTCGGTCTGCGGAATGTGCTGGGTACGGAAACGGTCAGCTGGCTGTGTATCCTCGGCGCGGCTCCCTTTGCTGCCATGGGCTTTGTAAAATACCACGGCATGACGGCGGAAAAATTCGTGATCGCATGGGTACGCTCGGAATTTCTGATCCCCAGGCGGCTGACCTTCAAGCCGAAGAATTTATACCGCGAAGCCATGCAGGAAGCGCACGCCAAAGCCCAAAAACGACACTGACATTGGAAACTTGGGTGCATTTTACCCTAAGTTCAAAACGACATCCGACCACACCCGAAGGAGGCAAAAATGCTGAAAACACTGAAAAACATCCGCCGCAGAGATACGGATAAATATATGATCCCTCACAGCGTGCAGGAGGTGATCCCCATCCGCACGGTCTGGAAAAGCGGTATTTTGCTTGTGGGGCAGAACCGCTATAGCCGCACCTGGCAGTTTTCCGACATCAACTACGCGCTGGCAGGCGAGGAAGATCAGAAATCCATGCTGCTGGGGTACAGCGCCCTGCTGAACCTCTGCGACAGTAACGCCGACACCAAGTTGAGCATCGTCACCCGAAAGCTCAACCGCCGTGATTTTGAGGAATATATCATGATCCCCTATGAAAACGACGGCCGCGACCATTACCGCAAGGAATATAACGATATGCTGCTGGAAAAGGCATCCCACGCCAGCGGTATGATCCGCGACCTGTATATCACGGTGACGATCACGCGCAAAAGCTATAAGGAGGCCGAAAGCTATTTCGCCCGCGCAGGTTCAGAGTATACGCTGGCGCTCTCCCGCCTCGGCTCGCGCTGCACGGAGCTGGATATGATGGATCGGCTGCGCACTCTGCACGGCTTTTTCCGTCACGACGAGGAGGCAGACTTTCATTTCGACCCAAAGCTGTCCATGAAGCTGGGTCACAGCTTTAAGGACTATATCTGTCCGGACAGCTTTGAATTTGACCGGGACTGTTTCCGCATGGGCGACCGTTACGGCCGTGTGCTGTTCCTCAAGGACTACGCCGCCTATCTGCGGGACGATATTCTTTCGGAGCTGTCCGGCATTGACCGGCCGATGATCCTGTCTATTGATGTGGTACCGATCCCCATGGACGAGGCAATCCGCGACGGAGAAAGCCGTCTGCTCGGCGTAGAGAGAAACATCGTGGACTTTTTACGCAAACAGCAGCAAAACAACAATTTCTCCGGCACGATCCCCTACGACATGGAAAAGCAGCGGGCGGAGATGAAGGAATTTCTTGACGACCTCACCTCCCGTGACCAGCGAATGCTTCTGGGCATGGTGACGCTGGTGCATACGGCGGACAGCAAGCAGCAGCTGGACGCTGACACCGACTATATCCTCACCTCTGCCACACAGCGAATGTGCCAAATGGCCACGCTGCGATTTCAGCAGATGGACGGCCTGAACACAGCACTGCCCATTGGCGTGCGGAAAATTGATATTCTGCGCACCTTCACCTCGGAAGCGCTGGCGGCGCTGATGCCGTTCCGTGTGCAGGAGATCATGGAGCCAGGCGGCATTTATTACGGTGAGAACGCCATCTCCGGCAATCTGCTGCTGTGCAACCGTGCAAATCTGCTCAACCAATCCACCATCATTACCGGCGTACCCGGCAGCGGCAAATCTTTTTCGGCAAAGGAGCTGATCGTCTTTCTTGCGCTGGCCACGAAGGATGATATTTTGATCTGTGATCCCGAGCGCGAGTATTATGCGCTGGGTCAGGCGCTGGGCGGTGAGGTCATCCGCATTGCGGCGGGCAGCCCCGACCATATCAACGCCATGGACATGGTGGAGGGCTACGGCGACGGCGGCAACCCGGTAGTAGATAAATCCGAGTTTATCCTGTCCCTGTTTGAACAGCTTGACCGCGGCGGCATCGGCCCCTTGCAAAAGAGCATCATCGACCGGTGCGTAGACGCCGTGTATGCGGCCTATAAGCGCGGCGGCCCTGTCCCGACGCTTCGTGTTCTCCGGGAAAAGCTGCTGGCACAGCCGGAGGAAGAAGCCCGCGATCTGGCGCTGGCGCTGGAGCTGTTCACCACCGGCAGCCTGGATGCCTTTGCCCATGAAACCAATGTGGACACCCAAAACCGCATCGTTATCTATGACATTATGGATCTGGGGCGTCAGCTCAAAACCATGGGGCTTCTGATTATCACCGACGCTATGCTCAACCGCGTGACGGAAAACTGGCGCAAAGGCAAGCGGACGCACCTGTTCATCGACGAATTTCATGTGGTCTTTCAGAATCCGTACAGCGCGGATTTCTTTGATTCCGCATGGCGTCGCTTCCGTAAACGCGGTGCCTATCCCACCGCCATTACGCAGAATGTGGAGTATCTGCTGGATTCCGTTCAGGCCAGCACCATGCTGTCGAATTCCGAAATGCTGATCCTGCTTAATCAGGCTCCCAGCGACCGGGAGAAGCTGGCAGCACTTTTGAACATTTCCCCGGAGCAGACCGGCTATATCACCAACGCCCCGGCAGGCTGCGGCCTTTTGCGCTACGGCGGCGCACTGGTGCCCTTCAAAAATCAGTTTCCGAAAGATACAGAGCTGTACCGCCTGATGACCACCAAACCGGATGAGAGCATTATTGTGGGAAGTAATACGAAATGAGAGGTGCACAGAAACATCATGGCGGATATTAAAACAAAAGAGTCGATTCGGGGCACGGTCAAGACCATTGACCGTGCTGCCGTTGTCTCTGAACGCATCAAATCTGCCGCCGTTCGCACCAAGGACACTGCGGATACCGCTGAAAAAAACGACGCTCCTGCGGAGACTTCTCCGCAGGAGTACGGCGCACAGCAGATCAAAGATACCGTGCGCCGATGTGTGGCAGGAACCGAGGTTCAGCTGCAAAAACGCGGACGGCGCGGGTTTTCCGATGCGAAGCGCAATGCCGGTAAAGCACGGGACAACATTCAGAAATGCAAGGATGCGTTCAAAGGAACCCAGCCGAAAAAAGCCACACAGCAAGCGGTTCAGAAAGCCGGAAAGGGTACGCTCAAAACGGCACAGTCCGCCGGAAAGGGCACCGTAAAGGTCGCACAGAAGGGGGTCAAATCCGCGCAGCAGACCGGGCGGGCAGCAGTAAAAACAGCGCAGACCACGGCTAAGACCGCCAAGGTGACAGCAAAGGCTTCCGCAAAAGCGGCGCAGAAAACCGTACAGGCGGCAAAGGCGGCAGCCAAGGCTACGGTACAGGCCGTTAAGGTTGCCGCAAAAGCCACCGTTGCGGCGGTCAAAGCGATCATTGCCGGAACAAAGGCGCTGATCGCCGCCATTGCCGCAGGCGGCTGGGTCGCGGTAGTCGTCATCCTTGTGCTTTGCGTGATCGGGCTGATTGCCGGCTCCTGCTTCGGCATCTTCTTCTCCGGGGAGGACAGCGGCACAGGGCAGACCATGCGGCAGGCCGTGCAGGAGATCAACGCCGACTATCAATCACAGATCGACACCACAAGGGCAAATCTCACCTACGATAAGCTGGAAATGTCCGGCTCCCGTGCGGTCTGGCCGGAGGTGCTGGCCGTTTATGCGGTGAAAACCACTACTGACCCCGATGATCCGCAGGAGGTCGCCACGGTGGACGATAGTAAGAAAGTCATCCTCAAGGATATTTTCTGGCAGATGAACGACCTGTCTTCCCGCACGGAGAGCAAGACTGAGGATGTCATCACTGAAACCGACGACGGCCACGGAAACATTGTGGAAACCGTCACGACGGTCACACGCACCTATCTCTATATCACGGTCAGCCACAAGACCGCCGAGGAAATGGCTGAGCAATTCGATTTCACCGCCGACCAGCGGCAGCAGCTTTCCGAACTGCTTGCCGAGGAAAACCGCAAATTGTGGTCATCCGTTCTCTACGGCATCTATTCCGGGGACGATGCCATCGTTACAGTGGCGCTGTCGCAGGTCGGAAATATAGGCGGCGGACCATACTGGTCTTGGTACGGATTCGGCAGCCGTGTGGAGTGGTGCGCCTGCTTTGTCAGCTGGTGTGCCGACCAATGCGGTTATATCGACACCGGTGTCTGCCCGAAATTTTCCGGTTGCGGAAACGGCGTGCAGTGGTTTCAGGAGCGTGGGCGATGGCTGGACGGCTCCGCCAAGCCTGTTCCCGGCATGGTTATCTTCTTCGACTGGGACAACAAGGGCGGCTCCGGCCCCCAGGATGGGGAGGCTGACCATGTGGGCATCGTCCAGAAGGTGGAGGACGGAATCATCTACACCGTAGAGGGCAATTCCGGAAACCTCTGCCGGGTGAACCGCTATCCCATAGGACATTACGAGATTCTGGGATATGGTGTTCTGTGCCCGTAACAAAGAAAATGGTGTCACCCCATCGGGTGGCACCATTTTTCTGAAAAGCAACGCAACAAACGAATTGACGATAATGTGCTAAATAGTATAATGAATTTGTAGTAAACTCACGGAAAAGGAAAGCGTCTGCAGATTTCGTAAATTTACCCCATTTGCGATAGCGCTGCCAAAAGCTGTTGATATTGGAGCGTTTCCGGAAAAACTGACGGAGACGGTGACGGCGCAAATTCTGCGGCCAGCGCCGGAGCAAGGAAGCAAATGCTTTGGATCACCCGCATTTTGTGCTCCAGGGACGAATGGACATAGACTTGAAGTGTGGTGCGGACATCCGCATGACCCAGCATCTCGCTCAGGCTCTTTACATCTATCCCACGCTCCACACAGCGGGAGGCGTATGTGTGCCGCAGCGTGTGAAAATTTCGGTACGGGATACCCGCTGCTTTCAGCAAAGCCCGGTACTGATATTGCATTGTCCGTGGCTCCATCGGCACATTTTTCCCAGTCAAGAGATAGTTTTCGCCGTTGGGATGGGACTGGACCAGCTTTTGCAGAAGGGCGGCCATGTCCCCCGGCAGCGGGATAGTACGCCGGGCGCTGTTACTTTTGGGCGGCAGCACCATCAGACTGGTGCGGTCCCCACTGCGGATGCGCTGTACGGTTTTGCGGACATGGACTACCCCATTCCGCAGGTCAATATCCTTATATTGCAGGGCGCACAGCTCCCCAAGACGCAAGCCGGTGTTCAGTGTCAGCAAAATGCCGATACCGGTTGTCGTCGGTTCATCCATGATCATCTGTGCCAACCGCTGGATCTCGTCCGGATAGAAGATGTCGATCTGCTTTCGTCGATACGCTGGCAGCTCCACAGTCATCCCCGGACTGGGGCAGTCCAGCTTTTTGGCGCTGTATCTCAGGATGGACTTCAATAACACCCCCACGTCTCTGGCGCTCTTCCCGGAAAGACCGTTTTTCTGTAACCGACGAAGAAATTCGGAAATTTGGTTCGCCGTCAGTTGGCTGAGAAGAACGGCCCCAAAAACGGGCAGAATATAGCGTTTCAGTACATAGGTGTACCTGGCAAGGGTGGACCGTTTCAAGTCATCCTGCTTGTCCGCAAGAAACCGCTCCGCAGCCTGATTCAGTGTGAGCGAGGAAGCTGCTACCGGCGCTTCTCGACAGGCGTCCAAACATTTCTGCCGTTTCGCACGGCACTCCCGATAGCTTCCGGCATAAACATAGCCGTACTCGGCCCGGCCGGAGGGCGACCGCCCCCGGATATACCGCCCCTCCCACCGGCCATCTTTTCGCTTGTAAATGTTCTCTCCACGCTTCGGCATATAGGCTCCTCCTTGACGATGTATTTGACGGCGTATTTTACTTGCATTTCCCGTTTTGACCGATACAGTTGGCACAAATGCGCTGAAACCGAGTATAACTATCATGCGTATTTGTAATTTGCATGAGATTTTGCTAAATACCGGCAATACGGTCATTGACTTTTGCGGTGAGTGCCGATATAATATAGATGGTTAGATAGATTTAGGTATCGCAAATGGGGTAAATTTACGAAACCCCATTTCCGGAATTCCTATTCTATCATTCCCCATCAAGCCTAAGTTGATTCTCGAAAATAAAATAATTGAATCCGATGATGCGACACGGCGGTCATCCGAGCCGGAAACGGCCAGGTGATTGCCTAAAAGGAAAGGGGTGCAATGCCCCATGCGGTCGGCACTGTAAGCGCAAGGATATGATTGAGGCGGGAAACCGCTGGGGCGAAAGCCCGTCATTGCGAGAAATCGTGAGAAGGTAGATCATGGACGCAGAGGAAGATCCTCGTGGCGCAAGTCAGTAGAATTGTGTAGTTTAGGATTCCGGGCAGCGGGCGCTCTCTCCGTGGTGCTATATGGCAGGAGTGTACGCTGATGACCCATTATGGGTTTATCGGCGTATTATTTTTACCATTTACGAACACGGAGGAGGTGTGCCCCTATGGGGAAGGTCGCAGGCGCTCAGAATTTTGACGGCAGGAACTGGCACGAACAGCATATCGCAAAGCGGACACGGGCGGCTCTGGACGAGCAGGACCGGGCCTTTGCGGAGCGTCATGCCGGGGATACGCTGGTGGAATTGGCCTGTTATCTGCGGCGCTGCGCCGAACATTGGGGACGGTCCCCTGCCCCATGTGAGATCGTCGGCGGAAGCTACATTGCCGAGCGGTTCGGCAGTTGGTCGGACGCTCTGCGGGCGGCGCACCTGAATCCTGCGTACAGCCACCCGCATAACCGGTCCAATGGCCGATATCAGCGGGAAAAGAAGCGCCAGATTGAACTGTACCGGGCGGAGCGGGACGCCAAACGGGCGGAACGGGAAAAGAAAAATCTGGAGCGCCAGCGGGTCAACGCCGCACGGGCGGCGGCCAAGCAGGCGGACGAGCCTTGCGAAGCCGAGCCGACAGAGGCCGCTCTCTGAACGGCAAGCAATTTTGGTAAGCACGTTGCCAAAGCGGCAGCGAGTTTATAATAAAAATTCTCTAAGGAGGAAAACAACATGAAGAAAAGACTTTTGTCTCTGATCATGGCTGTCATGATGGTCGTTGTGCTGGTCGTCCCGGCCGCAGCTGCCACCACGGACACGACCAGCGGCGGCACGGTGACCGTCTACGTCACCTACGGTATGTTTACCGAGGGTGGCTATGACACGGCTGCGAAGGCTCCCAAGGCTCAGGAGTACAACAGCGACGCAGCACCGACTTCGGACAACATCAACGCAAACTTCTACATCAACGCTTATACCATGAGCATCAGCGACATCAAGGCCAACTACATGGAGACCACGCAGGGCCTGTATGGCGCACCTACCGAGAAGCCGGATTATTTCAAGGAGCCGAATCTGCTGGATGCTATTCTGGCTGCGTTCTTCGAAAATGGCATTGACATTACCGATTCCGACACCGTGTATGCGGGCTGGGATTCCAAGCCCGTCTACGGCAATCCTGGCGGATACATCAATTACGTTGCTCCGCAGTACCCCGTCTACAACAAAACAATCAAGGAGACGCAAGACGGTGTGCTGTACAATGTGTATAGTGGTGAAGGCTGGAACATTGCCTGCGGCACCGACGCATCCAACATCAAGGCTCTTGAAGCCTACGGCACCAGCACTGCTCTGGAAGACGGCATGATCATCGTCTTTGACTTCAGCGCATATCGTCTTTACGATACGAAGTAAGTTCTCAAGTTGAATAGCGGGATGGGGGCATTCCCCGCTCCCATCCCGCTATTTTTTCAGACTATGAAAGAGTAGGTGATTTCTAACTTATGAAAAAACGCTTTTTGGCCGGACTGTTAGCAGCGTTTTTGCTGGTCAGCCTGCTGCCGGTAAGCGCCTTTGCTTCGGAAGATGAGCAGAATAGCGGGCTAACAGCAGCGGAGCAGACGGAGGCGACGCAGGCCGCAGAAATACCGGAAGCTGAACCGGACACACAGGATGTCCCGGCAGAAGCAGCTTCGTCCGAGAGTTCGTCCGTCGATGTGACGGACTTTTCTTTTTATGCGGTGCGAACTTGGCAGTCAAACGGTTACTACGATCAACGTTCGGAGAAGCAAATCCAGCTAACGGAAAAAGATGGAGAGTACATCGTATATGTGCCGGTAAACGGCATCAACAATATGGGAAAACAGTGGGATCTGCGTGTGCAGGCCCCGAAAGACTATACAGATACCTTTTCTCTGTATTATATCACTTATCGTGATCTTACCGATAAGGATGAGGGAACAACCAGCAAGAGTGATGTTGGTTATTCCGTAAATGCTATTTCTGAAACTTATACCACCGAGGACGGCGAAACCGTTCAGAGTGTTCAAACGAATCTGATACATACAGCAACAAACACGACCTTTAAGTGGTCTGATACCATGACCCTGACATGGACAAAGGATGGAGAAGAACAACACTGTAAGCTCCACATCGTGCCCTATTGCGATTTGGAGGAACCGACTCATCTGACCGTATCCACCATGAATGGGAATAAGATGGAGGGCTGCCCTCTGGCACAGGTGGACGAGAATACCTACCGGACCCGGGCTGTTCAGGGGCGTACCACGAATATTAATCTTGTACTTACAAAGGACCGGTTCAAAGCCACCATCAACGGTACAGACTACGAAAAAGGAAAGGGCTTTCCGGTAGATACCTCGGAAATCGGCACCAAGACCTATACTCTGGTCGTCAGTGACACCGGAGAGCAGGCCGAGACCCGAAGCTACGATATTGTCATAGATACCATCAGCGAGGAGGACGATTTCACCCCTCGGCTGGACACCAAAAACACGACCAATGGCGGAAGCAAGAAACTTTACACTATCACGACTGCCGATCAGGCCGAATTGAAGATGGTGCTGGATGAAGCGCAGGCACAGAAGGTGCAGGCGGCAGGCGGCACCACCACCTACAGCTGGCAGGTGGGCGGTCTGGAGGTCTCCACCTCGGACAGCTACACGATAGAGACGAAGTACAAGTTCTCTATGGTGCAGGTAAAATGCTTCATCACCAATACCGTGGATGGAGCGGAATGGACCAAGCAATTTTTTATCAATGTAAAGAACTCGGTGCCGGGGGCTATTGACTATACCCCTACCGTCATTGTGACCAACACCGGTACCGAAGAATATACTGTGGGACATCCCGCCGGGAAGCTGGAAGCGACCGTGGTAAGAGACGCCAATACGCCCGGCGGCAGCCTTCTGCGCTACCAGTGGTACAGCAAGGCGGAAGGTGCTGCCAAATGGACGGCGATTTCCAAAGACGGTACCGCCAGCGTGTACTATCCGCTGACCAACGAAGTGGGTACCACCTCTTATTGCTGTGTGGCCCGTGTGGCCTATGCAAATGCAAAAGTCCCCACCACCGTCCCGGAGGATGCCTGCGCTACCATCACCGTAAAAGCCCGTGAATGGGCCAAGGAAACGGGCATCACCGGCAACGGCACGCAGGATGACCCGTACACTCTCAGCTGTCTGGCGAGTTTTGAAGCCGTGCGGGACGAGGTAAACGCCGGTATCCCCCTGAAGGGCGTTTACTTCAAAATGACGGCGGACGTGACCCTGCCTGCGGATTGGGAGCCTATGGGCGGCATCAAAGACCCCACTTATGTGGGTACCGACATGAACCGTGCAGATATGGGCCGCCAGATGAACCCATTCAGCGGCACGCTGGACGGTGACGGCCATACGCTGACCATTGCCAAGGGCGGCAAGCCTTTGCTGAAATATACCCGTGATGCCGTGATTAAAAACCTGAACATTCAGGGTGAGCGCATCGAGGGCAACGGCCTGCTGCTATACTACACCGTAGACTACGGCGAGGACGGCCTGTATAATACGGGCGTGCCCGATACCATCACCATTGAGAATTGCCATATCATCGGAAAAACCAATATTACGAAGTCCGGCTTCTTGGGCGGCTATGCCTCCGGAGCAAACCGGATCGTTATCAGCGGCTGCTCCGTTGGCGAGGATGTGGTCATTGGCTGCGACAAAGATCAGAGCAACATTGGGTCTCTGGCAGGTGACTTCAACGGGACCATCGTGAACTGCACCAGCGCTGCCACCGTTTACGGCGTAAGCCGTGTGGGCGGTCTGGTCGGTGCGAAGGGCCAGTCTATGGGCCTGTGCGATGTCATGAGCAGTTCCTTCACCGGCAAGGTCATCGCCACCGGCAACTATGTGGGCGGCATCATGGGCGTCGGCTATGTGGCAGAATCCGCCCCCAACTCCCCGTGGGCTCATGTCGTAGGCTGTTTTGTCAGCGGCAGTGTGGAAGGCAAGGACTATGTGGGCGGTATCACCGGCGGTGAACCCGGCGTGCTCCAGTGCTGGGGCAACGGCGCAGGTGTTATCAGCGACAATGTGTTCTACGGTACACTTTCCGCCACCGGCAAGAATGTCGGCGCTATCGCCGGTAAGATTCGCTCTCTGAACAAATATACCGAGGTAGATAACAACTACTATCTGGCCGACTGCGGGGCCGATAAGGGTATCGGTACCATCGACATGGTGGACACGACTTGCAAGGATTATCCCGCCGTCGAGGATGGCCGGTATGTCTGCTCCAGAGAGGGCTATACGGAGCCGTGCTTCAGCGAAGGCGATTACAGCCGTGAGGACGATCCTCTCGGCGCAGATGCGGATAAACTCGCCAAGGCTGTGACGGCCAAGGAACTGACGGACGGCACCGTTGTGGCGTGGCTGAACGGCTCTGACCACAGCTATCACAACTGGATCCAAGGCAAGAACGGCCCCGTTATCAGCGACAAGCCCGTGGCCTATGCGCTGGCCGTTTCCGGCGATTACAAGACCACCTATACCATTGGCGACGAGCTGGACCTGACCGGCCTTGTACTCACCGCCACCTGGACGGACGGCTCCACCACGGAGGTCGATCTGGCCGACGTGGAGATCACCGGCTTTGACACCAACCAGCGTGGTGAGCAGACCGTGACGCTGGCCTACGGCGCGGCCAAGGTGACCATCACCGTCACCGTGCTGCTGCCTGCGGGCAAGGATATTACCGTGTCCTTCGCTCTGCTGGGCGACTCCGCCCACGGCGACAGCGGCGACAAGCACACGCTGGCTGACAACAACCTGGAAACCTGGATTGACACCACGAAGGTCACGGTCAGCAACAACGCCACCGTGCTGGATGTGATCCTGGCCGTCGTTGGCGACAGGTTCGACATCAAGAACGAAAGTGGCAACTACATTCAGGCCATCACCCCCAAGGACGGCACGGAACTGGCTGAGTTCACCAACGGAAAGCTCTCCGGCTGGATGTACACCCTCAACGGCGTACACCCCAACCTGGGCGTTGCACAGCAGTACCTCAACGAGGGCGATGTGATCGTGTTCCACTACACGGATGATTACCCGAAGGAATACGAAGCCGAGCAGAACCGCACCAAGACCGCCGAGGAGGTCATCGCCATGATCGACGCCATCGGCACGGTGGACCTCAGCAAGGCCGGTGCCATCAGCGCCGCACGTTCTGCTTATGACAAGCTGACCGACGCCGAGAAGGCTCTGGTCACGAACTACAACGTGCTGGTGGCCGCCGAGGCTGCCTACGCCAAGCTGGTGACCGAGATGGGCAAGAAGCTGGATGAAATTTACAAGACCACCGGCGACTTCATGGGTACCCTGGGCACCCCCACGGTGAACTCCATCGGCGGCGAGTGGATGGTCATCGGCCTGGCCCGCAGCGGCCACCCCGTGCCCGCCGGGTACTATGACAATGTGGTGGAGTATGTGAAGGCCAAGGCTGACGCCAATGAGCGTCTGCACCCGGCCAAAGTTACCGACAACGCCCGGGTGATCCTGGCCCTGACCTCTATTGGCAAGGATGTCACCAATGTGGGCGGCCACAACCTGCTGAAGGGTCTGGACAGCATGGACTATGTGCAGACCCAGGGCATCAACGGCCCCATCTGGGCGCTCATCGCTCTGGACAGCCACAACTATCCGACCTCCGGTGATGTGACCCGTGAGAAGCTGATCCAGGCAATTCTGGACGCACAGCTTCCGGGCGGCGGCTGGAACCTCAGCGGCAACGACGCAGATCCTGACATGACCGCAATGGCCATTCAGTCTCTGGCTCCCTACTACAAGGAGAACGAGGCTGTGAAGGCCGCTGTGGACAAGGCGCTGGATGTGCTGTCTGAGCTGCAGCTGGCTACCGGTGGCTTCGGCAGCTGGGGCACCGAGAACAGCGAATCCTGTGCTCAGGTCATCGTGGCACTGACCGCTTTGGGCATCGACCCGGCCAAGGACAGCCGCTTCATCAAGAACGGTCTGACGATTCTGGATGCGCTGGCCAGCTACTATGTGGACGGCGGCGGCTTCCGCCACATCGCCAGCGGCGACCGTGACGGCATGGCCACCGAGCAGGGCTACTACGCTTTGGCTGCCTACTATCGCTTCATCAACGGTCAGACCCGGCTCTATGATATGAGCGATGTGACGATCAAGGCAAACGACCAGCCTGTCCAGCCCACCGAACCGACGACCCCCGGGACGCCTGCGACCGGGGATAATCAGCCGGTCATGCTGTGGTTTGGTTCTGTGCTGATTTCCGGTGCTGCGATCCTTCTGCTGGCTCAGAAGAAAAAGAAAGTCCGGTAATCCCATTTAGGGCCTTTGCGCCGGGGCGCACTCATGCGTCCCGGCGCAATTTCAAACAACGTGCTGGATTTTAGGAAATGCCTATACAAATGAAGAACGTGAACTATCCCTAAGACCCATCATAGAAATCCATATTGGAATGTAGCGCAAACTGCCCGAATGGTGCGGTTTCTGCACTTACGCTTTGAACCGGCTCTGCTATGCCTTTGGCATGGCAGAGCCGGTTTTTGCTTTTGCGGAAGAAACTCTGAGGTGGTTCCCCAACCGGTTTAGAAAAAGCGTGCTCATTCACACCTTCCGGCGCAGGAGAATCCTTCCGCCTGTGCCGCTCCATGCAGACTGCAGCAAAGGCAGAAAATCTTCTGATTTTTCGGTATTTCGTCCCATAGCAAGCAGAAAATGTGCGGCCAATAGGTGCCGTGGCCCTCCTCCCTCAATATGAAACCCAAAATTCATATTGAAACGGAGGAAAAGACAATGGATGGAAACCATCCGAAAAACAAAGGCACGCATCCACGCCGTGCAAAAGCGAAAGACAACCCCTACACGATTTACACAACCGGCTTCGATAACGACCATCCGAAGTACATTCTGGAGTTTACGGACGGCCAGAAGCGGCCGCTGCGGCTTGAAATAGATCAGGCGCTCTACGAGCTGTTTGACCAATTTGAACTGGAGGACAAGCGCTTTCTGAACGAGGTAGACCGGCACTATGAGCACATTGACCTGACCGAAGCCGAGATAGAGCATCGGGCGGCCTTCCCGAAAGAATCTCTGGAGGAAGAAATCGGCCGGGTGCTCCTCTATGAGGAATTACATAAGGGAATCGCACAGCTGACGGAAACGCAGCAGCGGAGATTAGCGCTCTACTATTTCCACGGGCTTACCTATGAGCAGATTGCGGCAGCAGAAGGATGCCGGCATCAGGCCGTCCGGGATTCGGTGCGGTCCGCAATCCAGAAATTGAAAAACTTCATGAGTGAGTAACCTAACAACCTAACTATGGGGCGGCAGAAATCTTCCGCCGCCCCATCCCTGCATAACGAAAACCAAGAAGGGGCTATCTCACTTAGAGACAGCCCCTTTTCGTGTACCGAAATTTGATTGCTATTTAGCCACCGGCAGCATAACCGCCGCCAATGTCTTCGCCCAAACCTACGCAGGTATACATCCAGCAAATCTCATCCCCCTGCTGCAGCGCATAGCGGGAGCAGCCGTAGTTGGGGAACCAGCCATTGACCTTGTACATCCAGCCGGACTGGCTGCCAACATCGAACTCATACAGATTCGCAATTCCTTCGACATAGGCACTGTTGTAAATCGGTGTCCAACTTGATTCCATGTGTATGCCCCGCTCCCGGCAGGTGCGCTGCAGTACGTCGAAGACGCTTTCGCCCTCGGAGAATGTTACCGTGGTCGTGTCAAGAATGATGCCATCGGAAGGAACGATTCCCTTTTTAGATTCTTTCACCTTGTCCATGTTGTCAAGGATCGTTTTGCAGGTAATGGAAATCGTGCAGGTATATTTCGTCGATGTATCGACTTCGGCATCTTCCGGCTCCGCAGGTGCGGGCTTTCCATCCGGTACCGGGTCGGTTTGGTATTTATCCTTCCCCGTTGAGGGGTCAATCTCCTGCTTGCCGCTTGTAGAAGGCGTTTCCTGCGCACTGTCAGACGGCGTCGTATCCTCCGGTTTCTCCGTATCCGTGGATTCATCTGATGGAGTATCCGTATCAGAAGGTGTCTGAATTTCCTCCTGCTGCGGAGGATCAGGGACATTATCAGCAGGCTTACCGCTCTGACCAAACGAAAAGGCCACCACAGACGTGACCAGCACAGCAACGATCAGTGCAGCACCGATTCCAATGGACAGCAGTTTTTTTCTTCTTTGGCTTTTCCGGCTCCGGCTGCGGTTCCAGATGCGGTTCTTCAAACAAGCTCATACTGTGACTCCCTTCTGCAAGTAGATTTTCTGCTACACAGACGCTTTTTAGATTGGACAGCAGTTAGGTATAATAATCAACTACTATTATACATATTCTAATAATAAAATCAATGTTAATGCTGTGGTTTGCAAAGAATTCCTGCCTGTATTGCATGGCAGATAAAAATTTTTCAAATCGTGCCTTGTAAAATGGGCTTTGAGTGAGGAAGAAGGTAGAGAGACAGAAACTCTCTACCTTCTCTCTGCTTGTGCGGCGAGTGGTCAAGTGTACCTTGACAACCCCATACCCATTCATCAAGTACATTCCCATAGGCGATGCGATGAGCAGAAGCTACCTTAGCAGCTGCGCCATGACCTGCCGGAGGAAATAACCAGACCGCACCTCATGTTGATTTTCTGTCTGCGTTTTGCTTCTGCCGGTAGCGAGCGAGAAAAGCGGCTATCAGCGCACGGCGGCTCCGTGTGTGGCCATGACCGCCTGTGGGGGCGATACTCCTGTCCGGCCATAAAGTCGAGCGTTGAAGCGGTTTCTGCCGTAGTCCGTCGTAACAAGTGGGGGCAGCTCGGAGAGATCCTCGGAGGGGTGCAATTCCCGTGGAGCCGACAGCCATCGGCCGCTTGATGATTTCCTGTGCAGGTGGGGCGTCGAGGACAAATGACCTGCAGCAATGATGTATAACCGGCTGGGAGAAATGCTACTTTCTCCCGGCCTTTACTTAGCCGAAGCGAATACGGCATCATTTGTGAAAGCGGAGGTGAACCAGCTTGACCAACGAAGAACTGAACACGGCCTTATATGAAAAGATGTTTTCCGAACAGGAGACTTACCGGGCGTGGCTGCTTGCCCAACCACCGGAAGAAATTCTGAATCACACCTATGAATATACCGTGCGGGAAGATATTCTGATGTCTCTGGAATACAACAGCCTGCCGAACACACAGGTGCAGGCGTTGCTGAAATCCCCCAGTCCCCTTGCAGATGTGTTTGCAGCATGGGAGGATATATGGAGGAAATCTGGCAGACTGTCACAGGCCGAGCCAAAGAGGAGACACAGAAGTTCCGGAACGCACAAAAAGAGCGATAACAGTAAAGACCGGTTGGGAAAGCCAAGCGGTCTCTTTACATAGCCGCAGCAAACGGCAATGAAGGAGGTTTTACATGAGCCGCAAATATTTACGGGGCGAGATCTACTACGCCGACCTCGACCCCGTTGTCGGATCAGAACAAATGGGGACACGTCCCGTGCTTATCCTTCAAAACAATGTTGGAAACCATTTTGCGAGGACGGTCATCGTTGCACCGATCACCAGCCGCATCCATACAAAATCAAAGATACCCACACACAGCAACATCGGCATGATCGGCAGAATGAAATATCCCTCGGTGGTCATGCTGGAGCAGCTGCGCACCCTGG
>ERZ1026943.318-NODE-318-length-28554-cov-11.469631_pt1 | contig 28554 bp, 30 predicted proteins | sample MGYA00519461_ERZ1026943 | MGnify/ENA primary metagenome ERZ1026943 (study PRJEB26926, sample SAMN06164617) | human gut metagenome | biome: ENVO:00009003; feature: ENVO:2100002; material: ENVO:00002003 | host: Homo sapiens | place: USA | collected 2012 ...
AAGCTGTATTATTTACATCATTTTTCTTATTTACACCATCTAAGGACTTCATTGTTGGGATTAAAATACAACCTCTCAACTTTGAATTTGTATAGTGTTGTCTTGTTTTGTCATATAGCAAGAAACCCAGTAAATACAATGACTTTAGGCTATTTTCGTTTTGTCTTGCTTTGTGTAGCGTATTGCAAAAATAACAGTAATATATAACAGTAATAGGCATAAAAAATAACAGTATTTGTAACACTAAAAAACCACCTCTGCATTTCTGCTTTGGTGGTTCATAATCGTTATAATTTTATACTAGCAAATTTTTATTTTGCCTTCCAAATTCTTAAAACTTTCCTGCTTTTTCTTCTCTGTGGCTTCTGCATATATATTCATTGTTGTTGTAATATCACTATGCCCCATTATATCTTGAATTACTTTTATATTAGATTCATTTTCACAAAACCTTGTACAAAAGGTATGGCGTAAATTATGCACACTAAAATGCGGTATCAATATAGGCTCTCTATTTTCTTTTTTTGCCTGCTTTGTTTCCTGCTCATTATATGCTTTATAAATACGCACTATTGCACGATTGATTGTCATTGGGTTATGAATATATCCGAAACGATTCACAAATACAAAGCCCTTGTATCCGTCTACAACTGTATTGTTAAAAAATGTACCCTGTGCAACTTGATTCTTACGCTCTGTAAGTAATGCTTTTTTTACTTCTGCAAGCATTGGAATAGTTCGCTTTCCCGATTCTGTCTTAGGTGTTGTAATATGAAATTCGCACTTTCCGTCCTCTTGTTGTCTATAAATCATATTATGATTGATACTTATACTATTGTTGTCAAAATCACAGTCTTTCCAACGTAAACCGATTATTTCTCCCACTCTACAACCAGTTCCTAAAAATGTTGTGAATAAAGGTAACCAGTGACTGTATGTATCACTATTTGCCACAAAATTTATAAAAGCTGTTTGCTGTTCTTCTGTCAATGCGTGTCTTTTAGGCTTTTCCCAATTATGAGATTTCTTAATTTCTGCCATTACTCCGTCTGTCGGATTCTTACGGATATAATCATCACGCACCGCAAGGGTAAATGTAGGGTGTAATATTGTATGCACTATTTCCATTGAGTTCGGCTTGAATCCTTTATCTTTTATCAAAGATGTATAAAACGCTTTCACGTCTGAATACTTCACACTAGCAAGCTTTTTTTGTCCAAATGAATCTCTAATATAATGCTCATACATATACTTGTAATTATTTCGTGTACTGTCTTTTAATTCTGTCTTAGTTACTATATACCTATCAAACATATCATTTACGGTCAATGTATTTTCCTTTGCAGTTTTAATACCGTCCTTTAAGTCCTGCTCCGTCTGTTCTTTCTTGGCTCTTAGTTCTGCCAATGTTGAACTATATATAATTCTCTGCTTACCCATTGTATCTTTATACTTGTAAAGATACATTCCGTCTTTGCGTTGATATTCACCAGTTTTTAACACGATTCCCTTGCTATCATATCTCTTACTTGCTTTCTTCCTTGCCATAATGCCACCTATAACCTTTCTAATACTAATTGATAGATTATCTGCACTATGATAAAATATTTCACAGTACGGATATTCTGTCTGTACTCTATGTATGGGTTAGTCATTCGCTTTGGTCGGGGAGTGACTAGCCTTTTATAATGTATTCCTAAACAATTCAATTCCTCTTATAATCACGTCCGTTTTTGTAATTCCTGCCTTTTCTGAACACTCTGCAAGTAATTTTTCCTGCTCTTGTGTCATTCGCACTTCAAAACGCTTATTTCTTGGATTGCTTTCTTTAGGTCTACCTCGCTTTTTCGGACTGTTCATTTCATCACCTCTCTATTTGTTGTCCGTACAATAATTATATAACAGAACAGCTAAAAACACAATATTTTATTATTTACAATGTAAACATTTTTCAAAAAAAGCTTGTAAATACAAGGGTTTTTCACACCTTTACTTCCTTACTGTTATAAAATACTGTTATTTTTGTTGTAAAATCCGTATGTATTTTTCGGGATTGTGGATAGCTTTGTGGACAACTTGTGGATAACTTTTATAAAGTAACTTGCTTTATATTTCGTTCAAATTTGCAATTTTAAGTGATAGGGTATATAAACGTACTCCTTAACACTTAAAACGCAAATTTGATGTGAATTTTGTTGTTTCTTGCTTAGAAATTAGATAAGCTGTGACGTACCTATAATGCCTGCTTGTCTTTCTGTTTTATATTGCTTTCCCTCTGTTGATTCAATACCCAATCTTGATTCAAGCCCATCCATAAGATAAGCAGTCATTGTATTATCCGATTTTTCAAGTGCTTCGCGTAACTGACTAAAATATCTGTCCGGCGGAATAAACTGTGCAGGCTTGTCAATATCCGCTTTTGAATATCCGCTAAAAGTGAGGTTATCAAATGGTATTGTGCCAATACAGTCTTTCAGTTTTTCACGCATATAAATCAGATTCATTTCCTGACCTTTGAATTTGCCTAACTGTTCAGAAAGTACCCTATCAGATAAGCAACCGCCCTTTTTCATAGTCTCTATAAAATCGATTGCATCTCGCAGTTCTTGGCTAGGTCTAAATTCATCGGTAATCACTGCATTTTGTAGCTCGTTGATGGCTTCCTGCATATCTTCATTTGCTTTTTTGCAGGTTTCCTCATATTTGTTACGCCATATCGATTCATATTCCTTTCTTCCCTCGTCAGAAAGTTTCGGGTCACTATAAATTTCTTGTACCCTGTTTCTAAGTTCCTGCTTTGCCTTTGCAAGCTTGGTCATTCCTGCATAAATTCGTCCACTGTTGATTGATAATTCTAATGTTTTTGTCATATTCTTAATTCCTTTCTTTGATTAAAAAATAATTGCCATAAACTCTATAACTGCAACTGCCAAAATTACAAATGTCGATACTTTCCAAAAAGTAGCTTTTTTCTTGATTTCGCCTAAAATCTCTGTTGCTAAACTCTGCATATTTTTCACTTCCTTTCCCAAAATTAAAACGATTTCATAAAGTTTACTATTGTTCTTGGCTTTTTAGCGTTTCTTCAAGGTTCTGTATTCGGCTTATAATGTCCGCCTGCTCTCGATTCCTTAATGATAAATCAAGCAAGGTTTGAGCGGCTTTAACCCGAATCCCTGCACTAGTCTCTTTATCATCAAGAATATTGATAAGCGTGTCCAACGCTAAAAAATTTGCATCTTCTAACTTGCTAGAAATGACTTGAAACTGGTCATTTCTTGCGTTTTGTAGTTTTGTTCTAAAATCAACCTTCCTCAATCTGCTATAAACTGCTTGTTCTGAAAGTCCAACTGATTCACTTGCCAATTTGATTGTGGGGCAAGTAAGAAGTGCAGAAATCAAAGCACTATCCGTCACTCTCATTATTCATATCACTTCCTTTTTCTAAAAATTCGGGCGGGGTGTCGGGAATATTATCAATGATGATGGCATCCGCCTTAATACTATCAATATCAACTTCTTTTTCATCTTGATAATACTTTCCATTCTTATAATCAAGAAATACAACCTTTGCAGTTTTTGAATCTGCAAGCCTTTTGATCGCATTTAGTCGGCTTTCATAATTCTTCAAGTTATATTCACTCCTTTCGACAATGATTTATCCGTTTTTATAAGATTTATAAATTCCTCTATCTGTTCTCCTTGCAAATAGTATTCTAAACTATTCTCTTTTTCTCTTGACTTACTCCAAAAAGTGCAGGAAATAAAATATTTCCCGTTTATCCGTTTTCTTTTTACGCTTACAAGCGAATTTCCGTATAATGATAATGACAATATCAAGTGTTGGTAACACTTTTCTGCCTTTGTCAAATAGCATAGGTTCGCTAAACTATAACTAACTATTGTCATCATCTCCTATCTGCTATATGCTATATACTATAATTGTTATATTAGTTATATTAGTTTATATAATATTTTACATAGTTCGACTTGCACCTACTGCAAAGCATTGATTTTATTGGGTTTTCCATTGGTTTTTATAGCCAATTTTGTAAGTGTAAATCATACTAGGTCTTGTAGTCTTGCATAATAATCAACGTCTCCAATTTCCCGAATTGCAGAGGCTTGTTGTCTGCAATAATCTACGGAAAACTTACTTTTGGCACTCTTTACAACTGGCTTATCTCTGCCTTGTCTTTTTGCTTTTTTATTTTGCTTACTGCATATTTGGTTTGCAAGGCTAAAACTGTTTTTTCCTGCAAGGTAACAATGCAGATGAGTGTGTGCTTGCGGTGATTTGCCTTTAATCGTTTTACCGTTTGGAATATATGTCTTTTTAGGTCTACCACGTTTTCCTGTCTTTTCGTATGCAACGCTAACAAGTTCTCCGTTGACTTCCGAAACACAAATAACAACTGCAATACGATTATACTTAGGTGTATTGTCAACGGCATATTTCAACTGTCTGTATAGTGCATTTAATTGTTTTACTGCTAATTCATAACTTGCAGGTGGTTCGTTGAATTGCAGACAACACGTTGTACTCAACAACCGCTCGCATTCTTCCAGTTGAGATATTGTCATTCTCATTGCTAAACCACCACCAAAGTACAGATATGACCTTTTTTGATACTATAAAATCTTACATATCCCTTGCCAGATTTTCTTGCAACCTCTTGTAATTGTCTTCCTGCTTTTGAACTCCTTGGAATATTCCAACAAGCTAAAACAGGCTTTCCGTTTTCACTAGCTGGGATTATTATTGATTCACCTTTGTTTGCTTTTCTAACTGCTTTAGTAAAATCAATATCTACTCCTGCAATTTTTACTGTGTTATTCATTTCTTTCTCTCCTTTCAAGCTGACGTTGAGATTTTGTTTAAATAAGATTCAACCTTTTCTCTATTCCAACGAACAGACCTTCCAATTTGAACCTTTGCTCCTGCTAATTCTCCAATTTTAATGGCTAGAGGTCTACCACTTTGAGTAAGTGCCTGCAATCCACTTGTATTTACTAATATTGGATTCTCAATAACTTCAAATGTTGCTTTACGCATAAATTTCACACTCCTTCTAAGCAAATAAAAAACGGGCAGAAACTAATTATGTCTTGATTAGAATAAAATCATTTCAAATTTAGTTTCTGTCCGTTAATCGCTAATTTTATAATGCTCTAATTTGTATACCGGATATGAGCGATACGGTGCGTAGGACAAAATAAGGTTTTAGTTGTTTTAGTTGTTTTAGTTGTTCGTACGAACTTTCGTTGTGTTGATAATAACACGTTAATAAAGTTGTGTCAAGCTTTTTCTGTATTTTTCTTGACTTTTTTATTTTTATGTGTTACAATATTATACTATTTTATAGCAAGCAGGGTATTGATGAATAACACCAACACAACAAAAATAACAGTATTTATAACAGTAGCACTAAAAAAGGCACTCCCTAAAATCTCGGGAATGCCTTATTTTATTAGCATTTCTGCCTATTCTTACTTATCAAGTGTTTTCATTGTCGGGAAGAGGAGCACATCACGGATTGCCTGTGAATCAGTCAACAGCATAACCAGACGGTCGATACCATAACCGATACCACCTGTAGGAGGCATACCGATCTCCAGTGCATTTAAGAAATCCTCGTCTGTATGCTCTGCTTCATCATCACCGGCTGCTGCATTTGCATCCTGTGCTGCAAAACGTTCACGCTGATCAATCGGATCGTTCAGCTCGGAGTATGCATTACACATCTCCCATGTGTTAATGAACAGCTCGAAACGCTCAACCTTGCTTGGATCAGAAGGTTTCTTCTTGGTCAGTGGTGAGATCTCGATCGGATGATCCATGATAAATGTAGGCTGGATCAACTTTTCTTCACAGAACTCCTCAAAGAACAGGTTAATAATATCACCTTTCTTATGACGTTCTTCATATGCAATATTGTGTTCATCAGCCAGTTTCTTAGCTGCTGCATCATCTTCTACCTGATCGAAGTCGATTCCGGTATATTTCTTGATCGCATCATTCATGGTCAGACGCTCAAACGGCTTACCGAAATCAATCTCGATTCCATTATAGGAAATCTTTGTGCTTCCACAAACCTTCTCAGCAAGATAACGGAACATGGACTCTGTCAGTTCCATCATACCTTCATAGTCTGTGTATGCCTGATATAATTCCATCAGCGTAAATTCAGGATTGTGTCTTGTATCAACACCCTCGTTACGGAATACTCGTCCAATCTCGTAAACTCTTTCCAGTCCGCCTACGATCAGTCGCTTCAGATATAATTCCAGAGAGATACGAAGCTTTACATCCTCATTTAATGCATTGTAATGTGTCTCAAATGGTCTTGCTGCCGCACCACCTGCATTTGCAACAAGCATAGGAGTCTCAACCTCCATGAAATCACGACCTGCAAGGAAGTTACGAATCTCCTTTAAGATCTGTGAACGCTTGATAAATACTGCCTTGCTCTCCTGATTCATGATAAGGTCTACATATCTCTGACGATATCTGACATCTGTATCTGTTAAGCCATGGAACTTCTCCGGAAGGATCTGTAATGACTTGCTTAAAAGTGTCATTTCTTCTGCATGGATAGAAAGTTCTCCTGTCTTTGTACGGAAGGCCCATCCCTTTACACCATAGATATCACCGATATCAGATTTCTTGAAATCTGCATAAGATTCCTCACCGATCTGATCTCTTGCAACATATACCTGAATGTTACCCTTCAGATCCTGAATATTACAGAAGGATGCCTTACCCATAACACGCTTGAACATCATACGTCCTGCAATGCTTACATGGATCGGTGATGCATCCATGATCTCTCTTCTCTCGTTATAATCGTTGTTCAGCACTTCCTTCTTCTGTGCATCATCCAGTCCCTCTACATCCGGTTCCTGTCTGCCTGCGAGAAGCTCTGCTTCATGTGCTGTATATGCTTCCTTTACATCTGTGCTGTGATAAGTCACATCATACTTTGTAATCTCAAATGGATCCTTGCCAGCCGCCTGTAAATCTGCCAACTTCTCACGACGAACCTGTAACAGCTTATTTACATCCTGTGGCTTAGCCTGATTGTTCTGCTTATTCTCTGCCATCTTTGTTTAATCTCTTTCTATACTATATTGATCATTCTGTTTATTAGATTGCTCTCTTGATATCTAATATTCTGTATTTGAATTCTCCGTCCGGTGCTTCTACTATTACTTCTTCACCAACGCGCGCACCCTTTAATGCCATACCAACCGGCGATTCATCAGAGATCTTATTCTTCATGATATCTGCTTCTGTTGAACCAACGATGTGGAATACAATTTCCTCGTCAAATTCATAATCATATACTGTTACGGTACGGCCGATACCGACAACCTCTGTATCAACCTCATCCTCGTCAACGACTTCTACATTTTTCAGGATAGCCTCTAACTGCTCGATTCTTGCCTCAATATCACGCTGCTCGTCCTTTGCTGCATCATACTCAGCATTCTCAGATAAGTCTCCCTGCTCTCTTGCTTCCTTGATCTTTGCAGCAATCTCTCTACGTTTATTTACCTTCAGATCCTGAAGTTCTTCTTCAATTTTTTTAAGTCCTGTATAGGTAACTACCTGTTTCTTTTCAGCCATCGCCGACTACCTCCTAAACAATATCTGTGTTTTCCGTTAAGTTCTCACAAGTATCCTACATTATATTCCAGTTTCCCTGTAATGTCAAACCTGTATATAGAAAAAAGAAGCCTTAAAACTAAGACTTCTTTTCCTTAATATCAATGCAGTTGATGGGACTTGAACCCACACCCACGTAAGTGGACATGAACCTGAATCATGCGCGTATGCCAATTCCGCCACAACTGCATGAAAACGTGCTTTATCTCACGCACTCGTTTAATATAGCACGTCATCTGCTTCTTGTCAAAACAAATTTTGTAAAAACGTCAATTTTTTTATTCTGCCTCTGAAGCTGCCTCTGTTGTTGACTCTGTGCTCTCTGCTTCAGTGGAACCATCTTCCGATGCATCTTCTGAACTTGCTTCTGTTGAATCTACCTGAACAGCTGTACCCATCAGATAATCAAGAACCTTTTCCTCTGTTGCATAGAATTTCAGATCGCTCGCTGAATATTTGGAGTTGATCGTATCCTCGTCTACTTCATTATCATCCATCAGCTTCTGCTTATATGCTTCAGTCTCTTTATCATTTGCGACCAGATTTTTTTCTAACGCGATCGAGCTGACAACGATCTTCTCCTGCATTACAGATTCAACTGTGCTCTGAAGATAGGAAACAAATGCAGATTCATCTGTATATCCATAGAAATACTGTAAGAATGTTGGTACGCCGATTCCATACTGGGAGGCACTGGACTCGATATTATCCATAACACTCTTGACATAGGAATCAATTTCGCCTTCCGGATACTGATTAAATGTTGTTTTCTCTTTGATTGCCTTTAATACATTTGCACGATCTGTACTGTCTGCAGTTTTGTCTGTATCCTTCTGAAGCTCATCTGTCAGATACTTGGTATAATCCTCCGTCGTTGTATATTTACCATCCGTAGCCGACTTCACAAGGTCATCTGTATATTCCGGTGTCGTCGTTATCTTGATATAATTGATCTTTATATCAAATACAGCTTCCATTCCTGCTACTGTTGTATCAGAATAATCATCCGGATATGTGATCGTGATCTTCTTCTCTGTACCAGGCTTTAATCCGATCATCTGATCATCAAGTCCCGGTGCTAATGCATCCTTGCCTATAACAACACTGGTTCCGGCTTCATCATCATTCTTATTCTTTTCCTGACCATTGATCGTTTCTACATAATTGATGTTGACATCATCACCATCTTTAATGGCACTGTCATAATCCTTTGTCTCTATATTATTATCTGTACAGAATGAATCAATCTTCTCATCGATCTTATCCTGTGTTACCTCTCTGGATGCCGGAACATATTCAACGCCATCATAATCACTTACCTCTGCACATTTTGCATACTGCTTGAATTCACTCTTTGTGCTTCCACATCCGCTAAGCACTCCCATGCCGACAACGGTTGCCAGGCAAAGGGTCATTACCTTCTTCATTTTCATAATATAATCTTTCTCCTCAAGGCTTCATCTTATTATTTTATCATCCTCATTTTAAGGATCCTGTTTCAACATCCGCTTTAGTTTGTCTCTGTTGTTACTTCTGTGGTTTCTTCAGAAGCCGTTGTTGCTTCTGTTGCAGCTTCTGTACTCTCTACCTTCTTGCCATTATCAAGCAGGAAAGTCATAACCTTATCTGCAAGTGTATAATACATCAGATCTTCAGAAGAATACTGCTCTCTGATCTGATCCTCTGTTGTAGAATTATTGTCTGCCAGCTTCTTAATATATGCTGTTTCTTCATCTGCATCGATCGTAATATTCTCTGCTTTTGCAATCGCACAGACAGCCTTCTTTTCCTTTACGGACTCTTCACAGATCTGCTTTACATATTCTGCAAATGACTCCTCATCACTGTATCCATAGTAGTAATTGATAAATGTTGCATAATCGAAATTATAGGAGCTTGCCTGAGCTTTCAGGTTGTCAATAATTTCGCTTGCAAGACTTTCAACTTCATCTTCCGGTACATTCTCGATCTGTGCTTTATTAATAACACTTGTCATAACCACATTCTGTGCAGAAGTAAGTGCTGCAGTCTCATTGCTTGCTTCCAGTTCTGCTTTGATTGATGCTTCATATTCATCTACTGTTTTATAGGAAGTATTATTGGCAACAAGTTCATCGTTGTACTCTGGTTCAACCGGAATCTTAATGTAGTTTACAGTCGTCTTAAATACTGCATCCTTTCCATTCAGTTCTGTGTTTGTTGTACTGTAATCCTCCGGGAATGTTACATTTACATCAAATGTATCTCCGGCTTTATGACCTACGATCTGATCTTCAAAATCATCAATAAAAGATTTGCTTCCCAATGTCAGATCATAACCATTTCCATCAGAATTACCACCTTCAAATTCCTTACCATCTACAGTTCCGACAAAGTCGATATTTACAATATCACCCATCTTTGCTGCACTTGTCTTATCTTCATTATAAGTAGTGCAGGATGAAATAAAAGAATCTACCTTGCTCTGAATATCATCTGCAGTTACCGCTTCCGGTGCATATTCATATTCAATTCCTTTGTACTCTCCAAGCGTAACGCCATCTGCATATTTCTCGATATACTCATCGATCGTCAAATCTTCTGCTGCCTCTGTGCTGCTGTCTGATGAAGTCGCATCCGTTTGCGTTGCATTGTCAAGCTTACCGGTTGTATTCTTTTTATCGCCGCATCCCACAGCCATAGATAATGTCATTGCCATTGCAAGAGCAACCGCAAGTCCCTTTTTCAATTTCCTCATTGTACTTACCTCTATATATTATAAAATTAGGTATCACCTATCATAGCTTTATATCACATTTCCAATTAAAAATAAAGCTATTTTAAGTAATTCATAGAAATGTCACAAACTATGCAACGTTATTGTTAAATGCCTGATTGTTTGCAATACTTCGACAGTATCCATACTTTCAGATACAATTTCCTACAATTTCACATAATGTCAATCGCCACTCGAACAGTAAATCACATTTTCCCATGCAACACAATATCTAGTATTATTTCTTTGATTTTTTCTCAATATTTTGTACTGATTGATATAGACAAACCAAAATGGTGATGCTATAATGTGTAACTGTCGGGGACATAGAGTTACAAAATATTCCAAACGATTTTTTAGTCTCACAGATTTTAAATCGTTCATTTTTTTGTCTTTTTTTCACACGCGACGCAATATGTTGGGGTTTGAGAAAACATTGCACTCAATATCTAGATAATCAATTTTGAAGGAGAATGTAAAAATGCAGGTAATCAAAAGAGACGGTCGAGCCGTATCCTATGATCGCAGCAAGATTATCGTTGCCATCCAGAAGGCAAATGCCGAAGTCGAAGACTGCGAAAAAATTTCTGAAGAAAAAATCGAAGAGATCATAGACGGTATCGAAGCAAAAAACAGAAAAAGAATGCTGGTCGAGGACATTCAGGATATCATCGAGCAGAAGATTATGGCAGAAGGGAAATTCGTTCTTGCCAAAACTTACATTATATATAGATACAGCCGTGAACTGATCCGTAAAGCAAATACAACTGACGATTCCATTCTCAGCCTGATCCAGAACAGAAACAAAGATGTTATGGAAGAGAATTCAAATAAAAACGCAACTGTTGCTTCCACTCAGCGAGATCTGATCGCCGGTGAGGTTTCAAAGGATCTTACCAAACGACTTCTGTTGCCTGAAAAGATTTCAAAAGCACATGAAGAAGGTGCGATCCATTTCCACGATGCTGATTATTTCTTACAGCCAATCTTCAACTGTTGTCTGATCAACATCGGAGATATGCTTGACAATGGCACTGTCATGAACGGCAAACTGATCGAGAGCCCTAAGAGTTTTCAGGTTGCATGTACGATCGTTACACAGATCATTGCTGCCGTTGCCTCCAGCCAGTATGGTGGTCAGTCCGTTGATATCCGTCACCTTGGAAAATATCTGCGTAAGAGTTACAATAAATACAAAGCATTATATCAGGAAGAATTTGGCGAGAGATTAGATGCCGATACATTAGAGGAGCTGGTAAAAGAAAGACTGAACGACGAGCTCCGTTCCGGTGTTCAGACGATCCAGTACCAGATCAACACTCTGATGACTACAAATGGTCAGTCTCCATTTGTTACCTTATTCCTGAATCTCGATCCAACTGATGAATACATTGAAGAGAATGCCATGATCGTAGAAGAAATCCTCCGTCAGCGTTTAGAGGGTATTAAAAACGAAGTTGGTGTCTATGTAACACCTGCATTTCCAAAGCTGATCTACGTTCTGGATGAGCACAACTGCTTAAAGGGCGGCAAATATGATTACATCACCCGTCTTGCGATCAAGTGCTCCGCTAAGAGAATGTATCCGGATTACATCTCCGCTAAGAAGATGCGTGAGAACTATGAAGGTAATGTCTTCTCCTGTATGGGATGCCGTTCTTTCCTCTCTCCTTGGAAGGATGAAAATGGCAACTATAAGTGGGAAGGTCGTTTCAACCAGGGTGTTGTCAGCCTGAATCTTCCTCAGATCGGTATTCTGGCAAAGGGTGATGAAAATAAATTCTGGTCACTCCTAGATGAACGGCTTCAGTTATGTTACGATGCGCTGATGTGCCGTCACAGAGCACTGGAAGGCGTAACTTCAGATGTCAGCCCAATTCACTGGCAGTATGGTGCGATTGCACGATTAAAGAAGGGTGAGGTTATCGATCCACTGCTTCACAACGGCTACTCCACACTGTCACTTGGATACATCGGTCTGTATGAGACTTCTATCCTGATGAAGGGTGTCAGCCATACGGATCCGGTTGGTGAAGAATTTGCATTAAAGGTTATGAATAGAATGCGTGCAGCCTGTGATAAATGGAAGGCTGATACCGGACTTGGCTTCGGCTTATATGGAACACCAGCCGAAAGCTTATGTTATAGATTTGCACGCATTGATAAAGAACGTTTCGGTACGATCAAGGATGTTACTGATAAGGGCTACTACACAAACTCCTACCATGTTGATGTCCGTGAGAAGATCGATGCATTCAGCAAGTTTAGATTTGAGAGTCAGTTCCAGACGATCTCATCCGGTGGTGCGATCTCCTATGTCGAGATACCAAATATGCGTAACAATCTGGATGCTCTCGCAGAAGTGGTCCGCTACATTTATGAGAATATCCAGTACGCTGAGTTCAATACAAAATCAGACTACTGTCATGTATGTGGATATGACGGTGAGATCATCATCAATGCAGATGGCGAATGGGAATGTCCTCAGTGTGGCAACAAAGACCACGCAAAGATGAACGTTACAAGAAGAACCTGTGGTTATCTCGGTGAAAACTTCTGGAACGTAGGCAAGACCAAAGAAATGGCTTCCAGAGTATTACACCTGTAGGATTCAGGTCTGAAGCATGTGGTTCATCCATACCACAAACAGAATAATGTATACCACATACGATCAGAATATACCGGAATTTTTATAAAAACACTTGCTATATTGAAAAAATTGGTTTATATTAAAGCTATGCATAAAGTATTTACTTGTATGAACAGTTTACATCCGATTTTTAACTAAGTGCATTAATAATTTCAATTTGTATGGTCTGCATGTCGTAGAGGGCAATGCGGGCCATACTTTTTGTATGGGAGAAATAATAATTATGAATTATATGGATATCAAACGGTGTGATATCGCAAACGGAACCGGAGTCCGAACCTCTCTGTTCGTATCCGGCTGCACACACCACTGTAAGGGTTGTTTTAATCAGGATACCTGGGATTTCAACGCAGGTAAGCCTTTTACTCAAAAAGAAATTGATACGATCATTGAACTCTGTAAGCCGGATCATATTGTAGGGCTTACCCTGCTTGGCGGCGAACCATTGGAATTCGTCAATCAGCAGGGACTGCTTCCACTTCTGGAACAGTTCAAAGCTGCTTATCCGGATAAAACGATCTGGTGCTATACCGGCTATGATTTTGAAAAAGACGTTCTGGACAAAATGTATTTCCAGTGGGATTTCACTCACAAATTCCTGTCCTATCTGGATGTTTTAGTCGACGGAGAATTTGTTGAAGAAAAGAAAGTTCTGGATCTGCGATTCAGAGGTTCTACAAATCAGAGAATATTGGATGTTCCAAAATCATTAGCTGCCAAGAAAGCAGTCTTATGGGACGAGAAAGGAAGGTACTTCTAATGACCACATTTGATATTAACATTAAGAAACTGAATGAAAATGCGACAATTCCTTCTTATGGTTCTGAATTTGCTGCCGGAGCAGATCTGTATGCCTGCATGGAGGAACCGGTAACGATCGTTGCCGGAGAAACCCAGTTCATCCACACCGGACTGGCTATCGAGATTCCGGCCGGCTATGCCGGACTGGTCTATGCAAGAAGCGGTCTTGCCTGTAAGCGTGGTCTTGCCCCTGCCAACAAAGTAGGCGTTATCGATGCAGATTACCGTGGAGAGATCATGGTAGCACTCCATAACCACTCTAATGTCGATCAGACGATTGAAAGCGGCGAACGTATTGCGCAGCTTGTTATCACCCCATACATTACCGGATGTTTCCATACTGTAGATGAATTATCCGATACCGTACGCGGTGAAGGTGGCTTCGGCTCTACTGGAAGAAAATAAACAGGCAAAAAAGGTCCATGGCACGAAATGTACCATGGACCTTTTTATTCTATCCCATTAATTAAACGTAATCATACTATACACGTCAGTATTTACGCTCTTGGAATAAGTGTAATCTTTATCAATCTTTGATACCCAGTTCGTTAAAAGGTTATTAAAATAGGCATCATTCGCTTCTTTTGTCAGCTCCGCTTTATTCGTAGCGGTTGCCTTCTCATCCGTCAGATATGTCATCTGGAAGATATGATAGCCATTCTCAGTCTCGATAACCTGTGAGATATCTCCATCCTGCATATCATATAAGGTATCCAGAACCTCCTGCCCATAGCTTTCCAGAATCTGATCCTTGCTCATGGTATGGCTTCCTGCATATTGCAGGTTATTTGTATGGCCAAGGAAAGTGATATTCAGGTTCGGATTGTCCGATAACTGCTGTTTGATCGAAGTATAAGCCTCGTCCGCTTTTTGTTTCTGTTCTGCGATCTTATCCTTACTGTACACTACAATATTTCCAAAATCATCCTCATAATAACATTCAAAGAACATATCATAAAATGTCGTCATTCTTGCCTGCTCATCGGATACCTCAGCAGAGGAGTCGCTCATGACATGATCGTAGATTTTCTTCGCCAATGCATTCTCCTGAAGGACACGGGATGGTGTATCTGCCTCCATGCCGGTTTCTTTCAACTGCTCATCGGTCAGACTGTTATAGAAATCTTCCGCTTCCTGTTCTGCCTGTGCCTGTTCTTCCGCCGTCAGACTGATCTTATATTCATCCGCCTGTGCGATCAGCGCCTTGGTCTGAACAATATTGGAGATCACTTCACGTCTTGCCATTTCCTCGACGTTCATCTCGATGCCACCATCCGTCTCGATCGTTTTTCCCCAGATATCGTTGCCGTATTCCTTTTCGTACTCATCAATGGTTGTCTGTGCATAGATATACACCTCGTCCAGATAAATGTTGTCATTTCCGAATTTGAATACAATATATTTTCCTGTATTATCCTGACTTTCTTCTCCGCACGCTGCAAGTGTAAGTAACATCACACATGTACAGATCAAAGAAATAGCCTTTAGAATTCTACGTTTCATCCACCAAACCTCCTGTTCTTCCAGCTCACCGATTCCGGCATCTGCATCATCCTGCAAACATTACAGATTTCGGTATGCTGATCATCCTTTATTCTTCTGCAAGCTCCGCAATATCAGCTACAACTGCTCTCGCCTGCTTCCAGATTTCTTTCTCTGTGATCGTCTTCATCTTAAGCACAAAAGATGGACTGTTGCCGATCACAAATTTCATGCTTCCTCTATATTTATCTAATAACGAATCAATCTTTGCTGTGTCGATCTTCGCCTGTTTAAACATCGAAAACCGCAGCTCCGCCCCCGCCAGCATAATGCTGGTTATATAGGCACGATTTGCCTTTGCCTTTAATAAAGATACATCAAGCAGGTTCAGAACCTCTGTCGGCATCTCTCCAAATCTGTCGTTTAATTCGTCAATGATATCGTCGTAATCATCATCCGATGCGATATGAGATATCCTCTTATACAGATCCAGCTTAATGAATTCATTCTTGACATATTCAGCCGGTATATAAGCATCCACCGGAAGCTGTACGGTTGTCTCAAACCGTTCTTCAACCTTCTCGCCCATCTCCTGACGGATCGCATCATTTAACATCTTACAGTACAGATCATAACCAACTGCTTCCATATGACCGGACTGATCCTCGCCTAAGATATTTCCCGCGCCGCGGATCTCCAGATCCTTCATGGACACCTTGATTCCGGAACCAAGATCGGTAAATTCCCGGATCGCTTTCAGTCTCTTTTCCGCAGTTTCCTTAATAAGTTTATCCCGACGGTACATCAGAAATGCATATGCATTCCGATCTGAACGACCGACACGGCCGCGGAGCTGATACAACTGGGATAAGCCAAATGTATCTGCATCATGAATGATCATGGTATTCGCATTTGGAATATCCAGTCCCGTCTCGATGATCGTCGTCGTGACCAGCACATCAATCTCATGATTGATAAACCGGTACATGATGTCCTCCAGCTGTCGTTCATGCATCTGTCCATGCGCATACTCAACAACTGCATCCGGTACAAGGGATGCAATCTCCGATGTGACCATCTCTATATTATTTACCCGGTTATATACATAATATACCTGACCATCCCGCGCCAGCTCACGCTTGATCGCTTCTTTGACAAGTTCGGGATCAAGCTCCATGACATAGGTCTGGATCGCCCGTCTGTCAACCGGCGCTTCTTCCAGAACACTCATATCCCGAATACCGATCAGGCTCATATGAAGTGTACGAGGAATAGGAGTCGCTGTCAAGGTCAGGACATCAACATTTGTCTTCATCTGCTTGATCTTTTCCTTATGTGTTACACCAAACCGCTGCTCCTCGTCTATGATCAGCAGACCAAGCTGCTTAAATGTCACATCCTTCGATAACAGACGATGTGTTCCGATCACGATATCCACCTTGCCGGCCTTCAGATCAGCGATCGTCTCCCGAACCTCCTTCGGTGTACAGAAACGGCACAACAGACGGATCTCAACCGGAAATTCCTTCATACGTTCTTTGAATGTATTATAATGCTGCTGTGCAAGAATCGTAGTCGGCACAAGATAAGCAACCTGTCTGCCATCGTATACCGCCTTAAATGCCGCACGGATCGCAACCTCTGTCTTACCAAAGCCCACATCACCACAGATCAGACGATCCATGATCTTGCTGCTCTCCATGTCTGCCTTCGTCTCTGCGATCGCTTTCTTCTGGTCATCCGTTTCCTCATATGGGAACATTTCCTCAAATTCCTGCTGCCAGATCGTATCCTTCGAATAGCAGAAGCCCTGTGATGCCTGTCGTTTCGCATACAGGTTCACCAGTTCCTTTGCGATCGTTGCAACATGACCTTTTACCCGGCTTCTGGTCTTCTCCCAGTCTTTACTGCCGAGCTTGTTGATCTTCGGTCGTCTGCCCTCTTTATCACTGTATTTCTGGATACAGTCTACCTCAGAAGCCAGTACATAGAGCTTTCCGCCCTCTGCATAATTGATCGTTACATAGTCTTTTAAGACACCGTCCACTTCAACCTTCTCGATACCGCCATAGATACCAACTCCATAACGTTCATGGATCACACAGTCACCCACACTGATATCGGAGAAATCTTTGATCACTTCGCCGGAATACCGTGGCTTCTGGTTCTTCTTTTTCTTCGTACTGCTCCGTGCAGTAAAGACGTCGCCTTCATTTATCACAACCAGCTTCAGCTCCGGGAACTCAAATCCTGCCCGAAGTCTTCCTGTCGTAACCATAACCTCTTTCTCGGAAAGAACACGGTCGGTATCCTCCGAATAGAAGCATGCCACATCATGGCTGGTCAGATTCTCAACCATCCGTTTGGCTCTGGTCGTCGATGGCGAGATAAATATGATCCGATAATTTTTCTCTCTCCATTTTCCGATATCCGCAATTAACGCTTCAAAATTATTCCTATAAGAATTAACCACTCGACTGTCGTAAGTTACATCATGTCGGATCGTAAAATACCGATCCTCATGATACAGAATAGAAAATGCGAGCGTCTGAAATGCCTGCATTTTCTGCACGATTGCCGAATAGGTAAATAAAATATTCATCATACCCGGAAGGATATATCCACCCTCCAGCCGGCTCTCCATGCTCTCAAGGAAGGTTGCCATATAGTTATCCGCATAATCTGATATTCTCGAAGTCTCATCTAATAAAATAACTGTATTTTTTGTATGGAAGCAGTCTAAGAGTGATACGGTCTTACTGTAGAAATACTCTACATAACTGTCCACTCCTGCCATCCCATGAAACTCCGTCAACTGCTCTTTGATCTCTCCGATCTGCTTCTTTAAGCGGGCAGCTTCCTCTGTCTTGAACTCTTTCCGCAGCTTCTCATAATATGGTTTGAATTCCTGCTCCAGCTTGTGGATCCCCTGCGCCGTCCTGCGATCAGACAACACCATCTCGCTTGCTGGATAAATCTGGATCTCCTGCACCTGTTCGATCGACCGCTGGCTCTCTACATCAAAGCTCCGGATCGTATCGACCTCCGTATCCCACATATCGATACGATATGGGCATTCCTCTGTCAAAGGAAAGATATCAATGATACCACCACGCACCGCAAACTGTCCGACACCGTCCACGCTGTCCGCCTTTTCATACCCCAGTTCTACCAGCCGTTTCTTAAGCGCTTCAACATCCAGTTCTTCCGCCTCGCGGATCGTCACAACGTTTTTCTTAATGTAGGACAGATCCGGCATCTTATCAAATAACGCATCCACTGTCAGAATGATCGTACAGGCTTCTCCCTCGATCAGTCGTCTGAATATATCCATCCGCCGTCTGGTGATAGAATTTCCATGGATATCTGAGCTGTAAAATAAAATATCCTTCGACGGATACATATACACCGCTTTATCATAGAAACGGAAATCCTCGTATAACTGTTCCATTCTCTGTTCACTGTAGGTTACGACCAGTCTTACATGTGCATCGGATGAAAATGCATGCATCAGATATACCCGGTCTGTTCCATCATTCCCGGATATATTGACGATGCCATCCTGCTGCTTTAACCAGTCCTTTATCTGTATATAATTTTCGGTATGTTTTACAGGCTCATTGATTGCCTTCATATCGACGCCAAATGCCAGGCTGATACAGCCTGGCTCCCTTTCTTTTTTATTTTCTGATTATTTATACCTGTCTGACCGTATGCATGGCTACACCCTGTATACGACCGGTTCCGATCAACACATTTTGCCTTTCGGTTAATTATATTTATTCATTGCTGCTGCCGCACTGTCTTTTAAGATCAGCGCGATTGCATCACAGGCATTATCACAGCCTGCCTTGATCTCCGGAAGTTCGTCTTTTCCGAATCTGGATAATACATAATCTGCAAGATCCATACGATCCGGTTTCTTTCCGATTCCGACACGGACACGGACAAATTCCTGTGTTCCCAGATGTGAAATAATATTCTTCATTCCATTATGTCCGCCGGCACTTCCCTTTTCACGGATCCGAAGTTTGCCGACTGCCAAATCGATATCATCATAAGCAACGATCACATCAGATGGATCGCATTTGTAATAATCGACCAGCTCCCGGACACTTTCTCCACTCAGATTCATAAATGTCTGTGGCATTGCAAGGATCACTTTCTCCCCTTCTATCATGCCCCTGCCATAGATTGCTTTATGCTTCTTTTCACTCAATTCTATATTATATTTATCTGCAAGCCCTACAATTACGGAAAATCCTACATTATGTCTGGTTCCCGCATATTTGGTTCCCGGATTTCCAAGTCCTACTATCAGTTTCATCTTATCTTGACCTCATTATCTCTTCTGCTTCTGCAAGTTGTTCCAGTGCATTGACACCTTTAATCTGGTCGGCATCCTCCATGGCTGCCGCATCAACCGGAAGTCCCATTTTCTTGATAATCTCAATGGTATCCGGCAGATAATATTCACCCTGTGCATTATCATTTGTAATCTGTGAAAGTGCTGCCAGCAAAGCATCACATTTGAAAATATACATACCGGAATTTACTTCTTTAACCGCCTGTTCTTCCTCAGTTGCATCCTTCTGTTCTACGATCTTTGATAAGCCTTTCTCATCACGGATAATTCTTCCATATCCAAATGGATCTGAAAGCATCGCTGAGATAACTGTAACACCATTTTCTGTTGCAACATGCTTCTTGATCGCCTGCTCTAATGTCTTACCGGTTACAAGTGGTGTATCTCCACAAAGGACAACAACGTCGCCCTCTGTGCCGATAAAATCAGAAGCACACTTAACCGCATGACCGGTTCCAAGCTGTTCGGTCTGTAGTGCATAACTTACTACATCCTGCATTTCTTCTGTCTTACCAAGCTTCGCATAAGTATCTTTGATACTTTTTTCTACTTCTTCTGCCTTGTATCCAACGATCACGCAGACTTTATCACATCCGGCAGCTCTTGCCGCTTCTATCGAATAGTATACCATCGGCTTCCCAAGCACCTCGTGCACAACCTTTGGCTTTTCAGATTTCATTCTTGTTCCCTTGCCTGCTGCAAGGATGATTGCTTTCAGCATAATTACCTCCAAATAAAATATGAGATTGCTACAGCTAATTTTACTTTATCCCTATTTCATTTTCAACCATATGGTGGAAATATTTCGTATATTCATATGCTAATCCAATAAGTCTATCTTTTCCCCAAAATAGGTTAATACATTTTTCTCATCTATAACTATTTTCGCCTGACATGCCATGCCATTCATAAGCGTTGCCTCTTCTCCATTTTTTCCCTTTAATGTCATATTATCACACTTAACTCTCACTAGATAGTAGGAATATCCGGTACTTTGATCAACCGAAATATTTTTTGCTATATTTTCTACAGTTCCTTTAAAGTATCCATATTCACTGGAAGGATATGCAGCAATTTCAAATTTTACATCCTGTCCTTCCCTTATTTGAACTATATCAGTATTTTCCACATATATTTCCGCATAATACTTTGATTCCGTTTCCGGATAGATGGTTCCTATTGTGGTACCCTCCTGCACAAAGCTTCCGGTTTTCAAATCCTGTGCGATGTAAAAATATCCTGAAACATTTGCCTTTATGACACAATTATCATTCTGGATATCATAACTCTTTAAATAGGTTTCACATTCTTTTACCTTATCTTCATAATTTAATATTTCTGCTGCAACATTTCCTTTTTCTGTAAGAATAGCAACCGATTCCTTCGTCTCATTATCTGCACTATTTATAGCTTCCAACTGTAATTTTGCAGATGCAAGATTTGTTTCCAAAGATAGAATCGTGTCATTATATCCTGCAATCTGTTGTTCAATGGTTGTAATCTGCTGTAATTCCAGATTCCTTAAAGCTCGTGTTTTTTCTTTTTTTGCAGAGTCTTGGGCCGTAATCAACGCATCTCTTTGTTTTTTCAATTCTTCTATATTGGCAGTTGTATTTTCAGTCGATGCAACTACCGAGATAGTTTCTGTGGATATACCATTATCGCTTACCGTTTCCTCTTCAGTTACAGTTTTATCTTCTATTGAAGCTTCAGCTTCCGCTTTTTTCATTTGCTCCTCATACTCATCTATTTGCCTTTGATGCTCATTTATCTGATTATCATATTGTAATGCAGTATAATTATAGGATGCAAGATAGCTACTTATCATACTGTAATAAATACCTTCGCTTGCATCAAAAGTATTATTTCGTGCTGTAATGCACTGTTTTACAACATTAAGCTTCTCAATCTTTTCATTATATTTTGCAATGGTTCCTGATATTGAATCCACGTTTCCCTGATACAAGGTAACTTGTCCTTCTGTGTCACTTTCGTTTAAGTCCACGTTTGCATACAACAGTTTCCTTCTATTTACAAACTCTTCATAATACGGATTATCATCCAAAGTTTCTAACTCTGTCTTGTCACCGTCAAGACTTTTTTCATATGCCGATAAGATTTTAATTCGAGCTTGCGCAGCTTCTAACTCATTCTGATATCGTAAAATAGTATCAGAAAGCTCGTCTATAGTAAGAACGTAAAGAATATCCCCCTCTTTCACATACTGTCCGTCTTGTATATTGGTTTCCTTTACACTTCCTGTAACATCACTGCTAATTTCATAAACAGCATTGCTTCCTTTAAATATTCCGTTACTTTTCACTACAACATCTATCTTGAATAAACGCATCCATAAAACTGCAACTACTAATATAATTAAGATTAGATATATAGTATATATTAGAAAACGGTTGGGCTTTGACTCATAAACCTCTGTACTGTCACTTATATCCTTCATATCTACAATAATTGGCTTCATGCAACATCACCGCCTTCCATTATGGTATTATTTTCTTCTAAGGATTGTTGTTTTACGAGATATGCATATTTCCCTCCCATAGCAATCAGTTCCCTATGTGTTCCATGTTCCACAATCTTTCCCTTGTCCATCACATAAATCCTGTCACAATTTTTTATAGTGCTTAAACGGTGTGCAATAAATATAGTTGTCATATTTTTTGCAAACTCATGGATGGTTCTGTCAAGTGCACGTTCTGTAATAGCATCCAAGTTACTTGTTGCCTCATCAAGAATTAAAATATCCGGTTTCTTAAGCATAGCCCTTGCTATTGCAAGTCGTTGTCTTTGACCACCTGAAAGATTAGTTCCGTTTTCTTCCAATCTTGTTTCATAGCGAAGTGGAAGCTCATTGATAAAGTCATGTGCCTGTGCCATTTTGGAAGCTTCTATGATATCATCCATAGTTGCAGTATCCAATCCCAGAGTTAGATTTTCAAAAATAGAACCACTAAAAAGAAATGTTTCCTGCGGAATATATGCAATTCTTTCTCTTAAAGTTTCTAACTGAATATCTTCAATGTTGTTTCCATTAATTATAATATCACCGGTTTCCGGTGCATAGAGATGGAGTAATAGTTTGGAAAGTGTTGTTTTACCGGAACCACTTTCTCCTACAAAAGCAATTTTTTTTCCTTTCTCTATCTTTAAATTAATATCTTCAAGAACTAGCCTTCTTGTACCATATCGGAAGTTTAAATCCTTGATTTCTATATCACCTGCCAGGCTTATTGGGGCAAGCTTATGGTGTTCTGCATCTGTTTTCTCAGTCTCTAATTCCAATATTTCTCCCAAACGGTCTGCTGCAACTACAGCAGTCTGCATCTGTGGTTGCAGATTAATTAAATTCTTTACTGGATCGAGGAAGTAAGCAAGCAATGAATTAAAGGTAATCAATGCCCCAATGGTCATTTCTCCGTTAATGACGCTGACACTGCCTCCCCAGAGAATTACGATCCCCCCCACTAGCTCCACAAAAGTCTTTAAAGAAGACTGTAAATTACTCACCCAAGTTAAATCAAAAATACTTCTCAATAAACGGACAAATTTAATCTCTGTCTCCCTGTTAGCTTTTCGTTCTGCATTATATGCTTTTACCGTTTGGATACCGTTTAATGACTCTACCATATAGGATGTAAGTTGAGCATTATCCTCCATCTGCTTTCGATTCAGCTTTTCATACCATCTGTGAAAACACACAACAATAATTGCATATAATACAACAATTATTACAGTAACGCCAAATAGTTTCGCATTCTGCAGATACAAAATAACTGCACCTGCCACTGCCATAAGAGTATCTATCATAATGGTTAATGTTGCTCCTGATATTGCATCACGCACTTTTCCCGCATCATTAAACCTTGAAATAATTTCTCCGACCTTTCTGGTTCCAAAGAAATTCATCGGAAGTTCAATCACATGACGGTAGTAGCCAAGAAGCAATGCTATATCCAACTTTTGACTTAAATATAATAATAAATGCGACCTGAATGCATTAAGAATAACCTTAAATATGTTCAATAGAATTACCCCAATAGACAAAGTCATCAGTGTTTTTCTCAGTCCATCCGGTAACACACTATCGATTAATTCCTTGAAATAAAAAGCACCTACAATTCCAAGAATAGTATATACCAATGATGCTACAAAGATATGTAAAACAAGCTTTTTCTGTGGTAAAAGCAAATGAAAAAAGCGACTAAACAATCCTTTGGTTTCGTCGCCCTTCTTAAATGTTTCGTTTTTTACAAGCAGAATCAAAACGCCACTCCATTGATATTTAGGCACTTTCCCTTCCTCATGGACTTCTCCAAAAAACTCCTCCGGTTTAAGCTTTACGATTCCAACTCCTGGGTCTGCTATAATCACCTGTTTTTTTGTAATTTTATGTATGACCACATAGTGTAATAACTGTCCATCTACAATAACGTGAGCAATACAAGGCAATGGAAACTCCGAAAAGAATGCTTCCTTCGTTCCTTTTACGCCCTTTGCACTAAACCCAAGTTGCTCTGCAGCTTTAATTACACCATATGCATTTGTTCCCTGTTTATCTGTTCCTGCAACTTCACGGATTTGGGTAATACCTATTTTGTAACCATTTTGTTTACAGATAGTTGCAAGACAGGCAGCACCACAATCTGTTATGTCGTGTTGTTTTATACAATGATATTTCATTTTTTTCTACAACCTTTTTTAATAATCGAAACTACAAATGAGTATAGCAATAAAATCACTACGCTATATTTCATATTTAAACTATTCAAATATGAAAATAGAATAAAACTACATATAATAATGTAACCTATTAATATTATCCATTTTGAATATCTTGTTTTTATAACATCTACATGTTTATGCATTATTTACCCTTGCCTTCATCCTGTTTTAAATAAACCATTTTGCAATTTTTACATACTACTGCTTTTAGTTTATTTTTATTTTTTTTAGTTTTTGTGACTAAACCATATATTTTGCCTTCTACATTGATAGTACATTCATCAAATTCTTCCTTACCACATGATAAACATTTCACAAATATAACCTCCTCTCAAATTAAATTAAATTAAATGAACAACTCGTTTATTGAATTTCGCCTCACAGCCACTTTATTAATCGATAATTTATTCACAATTTGCTATGAATATTGAGATGTATATGCCCTCATCATCCATAGCAAACTGCAAATTCCAAATACCGTATTAATTAACGGGTTGCATCATACCAATACCATCCTGCGGCAGCACCCGCAGCAGCTGCTGCCCATCCTCCTGTTGCCACACATGCCATAATACAACAAACAGTAGCACCAGCATAACCGATATGTCTCCAAACACCTCCCCCTTCTAATAACATAATTTCATCCTGTGACATCTCACAGAATCCATTGTTTAAAACCATTTCCATTGATTTATTAAATCTCCTTTCCTTAATTAATTTTTATTTACACTTATTAAGAAAAGTGATATACTTTACCTAGGTACTTTTCTTAAAAGTGCTTGTGTTTGGGGCTCTGAGGGTTGTTCAAATTTATCAGAGTCCTCTTTTTATATAAAGCAGTCTGCCTTTGACAAACTTGATTTATATCGTTCCCTACAAGATGTTTGGGCTAATTCCCACATATACATCTATTTCTGTGTTTTCCGGAGCTATCATGTCCATTTTCTTTGTAACATTATAACCTACTGTTATAGGTTGCAACCTGTGTTCCATTATGTACTGATTCAACTGACTACATGCCTCTTGCAGTCCCATAGGATGACCTCTATAGGCGGCAACCACTGCATTTTCTATTTTTATCTGATTCTTAAAGACAAATTTATCTGTAGAAGCAATACTCCTATCTATCGGCATAATCAATTCAAGATCAATTACATCACCTTCAATGGCATAAGTAGCAGTTATAGGATTCCCTGCACGCTTTACACCTGCATTCTGAATATAGACTTCCATTTCTTTTCCTATATTCTCAATTTCTATCTGTCTTACTTTTCCTCTATAACTAAAGACATTCATTATATTCAATTTCTGATTTTCTTTAATTTCTAACATATTACTCCTTTAGTGTTACATAAAAAAATTGCAATGAAACTTTCCATATCATTGCAACCGAACTATCTATGCATATCTGCCTTAGACTTCTAGCTTTGCGTCCTTATATTTCTATAAGTTTGCCAATATCTTTGTTTTAGTAAGTAATTGAATCTTCATTAACGACCCATTTTAAATTCAAATCATTGCTGACTGGTTTTATCATAGTTGATATAATATCATATTATACTAGCCATTTATAAATCACTTATAATATTTAAACTTATTAGCTGCTTCTGGAAATTCAGGTTGATGAGCCACCCATATGCATGCTGAGTTTGCAGTCTGCATAACCAACAATAACGCTAAAGTATTTAAACATTTCATTACACCTTTACCAATTTTTTTTACTTCCATGAATTTATCCTCCCTTATTTTTTTAGAATCATACACCGACTTTAAAAAAATTTAAACACAATGTCCATATTTTGACATTTTATGTCTATATTCTGCACAAACACATTTCATTACATAAATTTTCAAAATAAAAGGCTCCTTTTCAGGCATCAAGCAATCCATATTTGATTACCTATCCGAAAAGGAGCATATCATTCTATTTAGACATATCTGTAAATCAAGCCGTCAAAACTACCACAGCATTAAATTTTTCATCAGAAATATAATATTCCAAATACCCATTATATTGTTCAGCAATCTTTGAGATACTTGACAATCCAATCCCATGTATCCCAGCTTCTTTTTTCGTGCTTATAAGTCTCCCCCCTACCTCCTTCAACTCTTCTACAAAATCATTTACCACCTTAATCACGCAAAGTTCTCCGTCTTTTTGCATAAAAATTCTTACAACAACAGAAGCATCCTTCTCCTTTTTTGATGCAGCCAAAATGGCATTATCCAGCAAATTACCTATCATGGTAATGAGATCAACATCCTGAATATGATTCAAAATGCAACCTGGTTCCACATATGCATCAAAAACAACCCCTGCACTTTCTGCCTTAATAGAATATTCAGATAAGATTATATTTAACATTTTATGATTGCTGTATTCACAAATTTCTTCCCTGTTTAACTTCCCATTCAACTCATCTACCACTTTACATATTTCGTCATTTCTTCCTTCATAAGCCAATTGCCCTATCACCTTAAGATAATGTGATGTATTATGTATAATTTCATTATAATTTTCATTCCACTCAGCAATTTTAGTCAACCTCTCTACCTCAGCTTTTTGATAAAGAAGTTCTAACTTCTGTTTAGAATTTTCACTTAGATTTTCCGTATACCTTTGGAATGCGTAAAATAATACCATATTTCCAGTTACCATGCATACAAAAAACAGTGTCATTAATATCTTTAAAATTATGTTCTTTCCGATATCTATTCCTGAATAAAATACTATGAGCATAGTACCTAAAGTAGAAACGGGTACGCACAAGTAAATAAGAAATAGTTTATTCGTCATTCTTTTTTTTGATTTTACAGTCATCTGCTTTAATAGAATAAACACAATATAATTCAGAAATTTTATAAGCAACAATTGCCATAAATATTCTGACACCGGAATCAAACCAGTTTTTGCCAACAAAGCGGTCGTCGTATTTGACAATATAATGTACAAAAACTCCACACCAATCATGACACTATATGCCACAATAAAATACATAAATCTAATTCCTAATTTAGAGTCAAATAATACTGTTACAAAAATCCACAATATTATAGGAACAAGAATCAAATTCAAAATATTACTCTGTAGCATATTAACCAGATAAATTATTCCTATTGTTCCTGCACATATTATTTTAATATATTTTCTTTTTCTCTTTAATCCAAAAAAATTATTAAAATAGTCATAAAGCAGGAAAACTTCAATAACACAACAAAAAAACAGGATAAGCGAATCCAACCATCCCATTATTTTTCCCCCTTTTATTAATATTTCCCTGCAATATTTTTTGTAAAAATTTGACGAAATTCTTTTTGATATGTTCTTGATACTGACAAACGTTCATCATTATCCAAATAAACCTCATTACCTACTATTTTTACAATATGGTCAATATTTATTATGTAACTACTGTGTGCAAAGGCAAATTCATAATACTTAGTTACTAATTCCTCCAATTTATCATCTACCAGTATCTGCCCCTCAAACTTTGCAGCTTCACAATCTGAGCACACAATAATTTTGCTTCCTCTCTTTGCATTTTCTACATACAAAATATCCTGAATATTAACCCGAATTACATTATTTCTATAATGCCCTATGATATATTCTTCTTTAGACTTTTTTGCTACCTCTGACAAAATTTCCTTCATTTCGCATACAAACTGCCTATCTGAATATGATTTCATCAAATATCTATACGGAGTCACCTTGAATGATTTAACTGTTGGAGCACGCATTCCTGAACAAAATACCAACACAGTATCTTTGAATTTTTCACGAAATTTTCTTGCCGTTTCATCTCCATCAATACCACCTAATTCCATATCTAAAATAAGTAAATCAAAATACTTGTTAGTATCTAAACTACTAATTAATTCCTCTCCTGAATAAAACTCATAAATTTTATATTGATATTGATTAGTCCCATTAGCTTTACTAAAAATTTTTCTAATATATGAGATAAATACCTTGTCATCGTCACAAACAGCCATATGATACATAGATCTCCCCCCTCTATTTTTATTTGAATCATTATTATACCTGTCTCTTATACACATCTCCGAGCCCACGAGACTCCTGAGCATCT
>ERZ1026943.320-NODE-320-length-28433-cov-6.165727_pt1 | contig 28433 bp, 20 predicted proteins | sample MGYA00519461_ERZ1026943 | MGnify/ENA primary metagenome ERZ1026943 (study PRJEB26926, sample SAMN06164617) | human gut metagenome | biome: ENVO:00009003; feature: ENVO:2100002; material: ENVO:00002003 | host: Homo sapiens | place: USA | collected 2012 ...
AGCTGCGGAAACGCGGGGTCCGTTCAAGCTGTTGCGTTGAGATTGAAAATCAACCGACAAAAACACGCACTCTTTCTGCACTTATGCGCCGTCCGCAGCATCAGTCGTCGGCGTCGTCACGGTCGTTCCGGGCGCGATATAGCCGTATTCGAGCAGCACCGAAAGCGCATGCTGCTTCCAGGTGGCAAGCTCTTCGTCATTATAGTTGTCATGGACCCATTCATTCATCGCGTCTTCGGCGTCTTGGGGCACCAGGTCCTGGCTGTCCGCCATCAGGTACAGGATGCCCAAGATGTCGAAGTCCTGCTTGGTCATCTCTTCCTTGTTTGATGTGCTGATGAGGCCGTGATCGATGCCGTAGCGGCAGATATCGGTCAAAACGGTAACGAGGCCTGTAGGAATCGGCGAGGCATCCTTCGCGGCAGCGGGCGCGGTGTCGTCAGTCAATGCAGCGGCATCGTCGCTCGCCGGAGCAGACTCGGCCGCGTTCGCATCGGAAGCGACCTGCTCTCCCTGGGCAGGAGCCGTGCTATCCGTCGTTGCCGAAGAATCCCCTGCGGATGCGGCAGCCGTAACGCTCACCGGTGTCTCCACGACGGTCGTCATCGGGTCAACGGGCGCGGGGTCGGCGACAACTTCGGCCCAATCGGAATAAACGCCGTCAATAAAGGCGCGAACATGGAAGGTGCCCGGTTGCGAGATGGTCATCGTGCCGTCTGTCGCGACCGAAATGCCCTTGCTCTCGAGCTCCTGGGCCTCCCAGCTGCAGACTCTATCGACCTCCTTGCCCGTCGTGTCATAGACCGTAGCCGTCAGGCCTTCGATGCCGTTGAGATTTTCCTCGACCCCGACGACGGTCCGTGCCGAGCCCTCGAGTTTGATGCTGCCGTTAAACGGCTCGGGCGCCACGTCACTTACCTTATATTTGTAGGCCGCAGCGTCGATCTCGTCATTGGTCGAGACATGCCCGTTCACGTCCACATAGGTGTCCTCGGGGATAAAGTACTTTACGTAAGCGGTGCCGGCCTTTTTCCCCACCACGACCTGCTCGTGGGTGACAGGGTCGGTCTGGATCTCGATGACGTCGGACTTGCATTCCTTGCCCTTTTTATCGACCACGCGCCAGTCGCCCGACGACTTCACAAAGCCGTAGTAGTCAACATCGTCCTCGTCCCTTGCACGCACGCGATAGGAAGAGATGGGATCTTCCTCTCCCACCGTAAGCCTTCGGGTCTTATCAGTCTGCAGCGACACGAGAATCTTGGAGATGGGCTTAATGGGCTGCGGCGTGCCCAACTGCGTATCGACCGTCACCGACTCAAACGACAGATTGGAACCCGTAATGGACATGGGATAGGTCGCGGCCATGTCATTGAGCACGTTGCACGTGCGCGGGGCGCCGCCGTTGCGCGAGGGCACCTCGCGATCGGCCAGGACCGAATTCCAATCGATGGCGCGCACCATGTGGTTGTTGGTGCGATACGACCAGCTCGTCACGTTTCCGGCGGTGGTATCGTACCCGTCGTCGCCACGATGGGCGATTGAGCGCAGGAACAGGTTCTGCACGGTGTCAGTCGACTGATCGCCAAAGGTGGTGTAGAACGAGCGCTGGTCATAACCGGCGGTATGGAACTCCTGCACGGCGGCGTTATCGTCGTAGCACTCGCCGTTCATGTTAAAGACGATCACGTCGAACGTCACACCAACCGGCTGGTCATAGTCCTCGGACAGCGTCGTGGTAGAACTCGTTTGCTTGCTATTGACCTGCGTGTGCGCAGGGATCGTCATATTGACGGTAACCGACTGATTGTCCGTTGTGGTGATCGACTGTTCCTCGGTCTTGCTCGCCTCCCACAACTGGGACATCGTGGTTTCGGCCGAAAACGATGTCTCGATCTCCTCGCTCGCTGTTGCGGGCACGCCCAGCGACTCCTTGAGGCTCACCGATGCGCCCCACGAGCCGCCTTTGGAATACGATGCGGATTCAGAAGTGCTCGTGCCGACCGTCTCCTCGGTACCGCGGGCGAGCGTGATGCTCTGCGAGGCGTCCTCATAGCCGACGTTAAGTGCCGAGGTAACGAGCTCCTGCTCAGTCTTAGAATCGACAAAGGAATAGCCCGGCGCGTCCTCGGGCGCACAGTTAAGCTTGTTCACGCTGTTGAGCTGCTGAACTCTAAAGTTATAGAACGCGATGCCAAAGCCATTGAAATCGTACTGGTAGGTGCCGCCGAGCTTGTCGACACAAGCAATGGTGGCATAGATGACGTCCTGCTCAGTCGTGTCTTTCGACAGTCCGTCGAGCGGCACGTTTTTACGGAAATCGGAGCCCTTCAGCTTGTGACCGATACAGCCGGCGATATCGTCGGTCAAGCGCTCGTAGACTGCATTGAGGCTTTTTGCAGATGTCAGACCACTCTGCTTCGATTTGTCGGCACCATCGGAATGCTCACCGTTGCCGCCCGAAAGCGCATCATACAGATAGATATAGTGACCCTTACCGAAGTCCTTCTCAAAGCCCTTGTCGGCGTGGTCCCAGTACAAAAAGTCCCCGGAGTCGTCGCCTCCACCATAGCCAAGGATGTTATAGGCTAGCGATGCCCAGTTGGGCAGCACCTTTTTGACGGCGGCCGTGTAGAACGAGACGTTGTCGTACATCGAGGTACGGCCCTCGAGCTTGCCGTCATCGATATCTACAAACGTGCAGTCGCGATCGTTGACCGTAATGGTGAGCGGGTTGACCACATCGCCATAGAGCTCGTCGCGCGAATCATCCTGAAGGGCGAAACCGGCTGTCGGCATCCCGCAAAGCGCCGTGACCGCAACGACCACCCAGCACAGGGTCATCTGTGCTCCCCGACGCGCTCGTTGCAAATACCTGGTGAGGTTTTTCATCGCAGTCCTCCCGTCAGTTGACAATGTATTGAATCAACGTAAAACGCCGCCGCGTCCACAGGGGTCGCGACGGCGCGAAGGGGGGCGAAAAAGGCGCAAATGGAACGCGACTCGGTTAAGCGGAACGCTTCGCCTCGAGCTTGGCCTGAGCGGCAGCCAGGCGCGCGAGGGGTACGCGATAGGGCGAGCAGGACACGTAGTCCACATCGGCCACGTTGAACAGGCCCTTGATGGACTTAGGGTCGCCACCGTGCTCGCCGCACACGCCAAAGTGCATGTCGGGGTTGGTGGCCCGACCCTTCTCGACGGCCATGCGCACGAGCTCCAGCACCGCCGTATCGATGGTCTCGAAGGGGTTATCCTTCAGAATCTTCTTATGCATGTACAGCGGGATGAACTTGGCCTCGGCATCGTCACGAGAGAAGCCGAAGGTCGTCTGGGTAAGGTCGTTGGTGCCAAAGCAGAAGAAGTCGGCGTGCTGCGCGATCTCGTCGGCAACCATGCAGGCACGCGGCAGCTCGAGCATCGTGCCAACGGGAATGTTGAGCTCGACGTCCTCCTCGGCGGAAACCTCGGCGATCACGCGCTCGATGACCTCGCGGGTCTGGACATGCTCGGCCGTGATGGAGACGAGCGGAACCATGATCTCGGGGCGTGGGTCGATGCCCTCCTTGATAAGGCGGGCAGCAGCCGTGGCCACGGCGCGAACCTGCATGAGCGGCAGATCGCTAAAGACGACCGACAGGCGCACACCGCGCAAGCCGAGCATCGGATTGGACTCGACCATGCCGTCGATACGGCGCAGGCGGGCACGCAGGACGGCGAGCTCTTCCTCGTTGGCGCCGGCGACTTCTTTCTTGGTGATGGCGACCTCGAGCTCACGCGGATTATCCAGGAACTCGTGCAGCGGCGGATCGAGCAGGCGAACGACCACATCGCGACCGGACATGGTCTTGAACATCGCCAGGAAGTCCTCGGTCTGAACCTTGAGCAGGTCGGCCAGGGCCTGCTGCTTCACGGCCTCATCATCGGACAGGATAAAGCTCTGGATGATGTTCTTACGATCGCCCAGGAACATGTGCTCGGTGCGGCACAGGCCAATAGCCTCGGCACCAAACTCGAGGGCGAGCTCGGCATCCTCGGTATTGTCGGCGTTGACGCGCACATGGTTGGCGTGGCCACAGGTCTCGTCCAGACGGATCTCGTCGGCCCAGGACAGGATGGTGTCCAGATCGCCGGTGAGCTCGGCCGAAACCAGATCAACGGCGCCGTCGACGACGATACCCTGGGTGCCGTCGATGGAGATGACATCGCCCTCGCGCAGCACACGGTCGCTGCCCCCGATACGCACGATCTTCTCGGCGGCGTCGATGTGGAAGCGCTCAACGCCGCAGACGCAGGGCGTACCCATACCGCGAGCGATAACGGCGGCATGGCTCGTCTTGCCACCGTGGCTGGTCAGGATACCCTCGGCGGCGACCATGCCCTTCAGGTCATCGGGGTTGGTCTCCCAGCGAACCAAAATGACCTTGTGACCCTCGTTGGCGCGCACGACGGCATCGTCGCTCGAGAACACGACCTCGCCCACGGCGGCACCAGGGCTGGCGTTGAGGCCGCAAGCCAGTGCCTCGTACTTCTTGGAGGCATCGAACTGCGGATGCAGGAGCTGGTCGAGCTGCGCGGGATCGATGCGGCTCACGGCCTCCTCGCGGGTGATCAGACCCTCCTCGACCATTTCGATGGCGATGCGCAGGGCGGCGGTAGCAGTGCGCTTGCCCACGCGGGTCTGGAGCATCCAGAGCTTGCCCTGCTCGATGGTGAACTCGATATCGCACATATCGCGGTAATGATCCTCGAGTGTCAGGAACACGCGCTCGAGTTCCTCACCTGCAGACTCGAGACCCGGAGTGGCCTTGAGGTCGACGATGGGCTCGGTGTTGCGGATGCCGGCGACGACATCCTCGCCCTGGGCATTAACCAAAAAGTCACCATAGAACTCCTTGGTGCCGTCAGCCGGGTTGCGCGTAAAAGCGACGCCGGTCGCAGAGGTCTCCCCCTTGTTGCCAAAGGCCATAGCCTGCACGTTGACGGCGGTGCCGAGCTCGTCAGAAATGCCATGCTGCTTGCGGTAGATGCAGGCGCGCTCGTTCATCCAGCTGCCAAAGACGGCCTGGATGGCAAGGCGCAGCTGGAGCTCCGGATCGTGCGGGAAGACGGGCTTGCCGTCGGCGACCTCGAGCTCGGGATACAGGGCGGCCTCGACGTTCTCGGAGAAGATGCCCTTAAAGGTCTCCACGAGCTCCTGCAGGTCCTCGGCCGAAAGCTCGGAATCGACGCGAGCGCCTGCGACCAGGCGTGCCTGGGTCAGCGCGTTCTCGAACAGGTCGGCATCGACACCCATAACGACGTTGGAGAACATCTGGATAAAGCGGCGGTAGCTATCCCAGGCAAAACGCGGGTTTTGCGTCTGGGCGATGAGACCCTGAACGGAGTCGTCGTTGAGGCCCAAGTTGAGGACCGTGTCCATCATGCCGGGCATGGAGAACGGAGCGCCCGAGCGAACCGACACGAGCAGCGGGTCGGAGGCGTCGCCGAGCTTCTTGCCGCAGCGGGCCTCGAGGTCGGCCTCGGCGGCAACGATCTCATCGAGTGCGCCTTCGGGCCAGACGTTGCCGGCGCCGGAGTACTCGACACAGGTTTGGCAGGTAATGGTAAAGCCACCGGGAACCGGCAGGCCGATGCGGCTCATCTCGGCAAGGTTTGCGCCCTTGCCGCCAAGCACAAAGTTCATGGACTTGTCGCCCTCAGTGACACAGGTGCCCTGGGCGTCGGTTCCAAAACGGTAAACCCTCTTGCAATCGCTCACGATACTTCCCCTTTCATGCGCTCTCGCGCACGACCGTGGTGACGAATCGACCCGCCGGATGCGGGCCGTGAGGGAACTATACGGCGGACGTTGAGCGGGCTTGCGTAGAGGGCGAGGGGTTTGGTAAACGTGATAAATGCGGCGGTAAACGGTAGGTAAAGGTGGTTACCTTATGAAGATACCACTGCAAGAAAATTGCAGGTCAAATGCAAGTTCTTTGCTAAATCGCTTTACCAATATCGTGCATTTTTTTTAGTTAGTCTATTTAGGACGGGGCATTTTAGCTACCCCAATGAGTTAGCTTTGCTGAGCTCGGCGGGCGGCGCGGAGGGCACGGGCTTCTTGGATTTCCATCAAGTGACTGATGATCTCGGAGGCGCTCTCCTCGATCGCCTTGCCGTCGGTACGCACCACAAAGCAGCCTAGTCGCTTCATAAGGGCGCGGGCTTCCTCGAGCTCGCTGTGCACGCTCTCGGGCTCGGCATAGGAGCCAGCGACGGCGCGAGCATAGTCATCGCCCAAGCGGCTATCGCGAATCTCGGAGATGACGTCAACGGTCGAAATCAGGCCAAACAACCGCATCGGGTCGACCTCGTAAATCGACTTCGGCGGCTCCATGCCATGGGCCAACGGAACATTGGCAACCTTGTAACCCTGATAGGCCAAATACATCGACAGCGGCGTCTTGGACGTGCGCGATACGCCCAGCAGCACGATATCTGCCCCCGAAAGGTCGTCGCAGCCGCGCCCGTCATCGTGCTCAACAAAATACTCCATGGCCTCGATACGATGGAAATAGCGGTCATCGGTCTTGTGAATCACACCCGCGACGCCCTTGGGCGGCACACCAATGAGCGACGACAGCACGGCGAGCGCTGGGCCGATCAGGTCAACCGAACGAATATGCAGTATGCCCAGGTAATCGAGCACGCGGGCGCGAAGCGCCGGATCGACAATGGTGTGGAACACGGCAATATCGCGATGGTCCGCATCGACGCGCGGGCCCACAAACGACTTGACCTGCTCCACCGAGTTCACCTTGGGCAGGCGCAACAAACGAAAAGCCCCTTCATCAAATTGCCCGGACGCCGCAAGCACCACCTCACAAGCGGTATCACCGAGCGAGTCGGAGATAACGATAACGGTGGGACGAGCGGTGACCGGGCAATCCATGCGGGGCTCCTTTTGCGCTTATGCGCAGGCTGGCTTACTTTTTGCGAGCAAGCTCACCGATGTTGGCGATGCCGGAGAAAACGGCCTCGAAGCGGTTGAGCAGCTTAAGGCGATTATCGCGGAGCTGCTCGTCCTTGTCCATGACCATAACCTCGTCGAAGAAGCGGTCGATGGGGGCACGAAGGGCGGCAAGGGCAGCAAATGCGGCCGGGTAATCCTCGGCAGCAAGGGCGGCATCGACAGCGGTCTGAGCGGCCTCGGAGGCATCGGCGAGCGCGAGCTCGGCCTCGCCCATCAGGCTGCGGTCGTACTCCGCACCCAGCTCGGGCTTGGAGATGTGCGCAGCGCGGGCATAGGCGGTAGCCAGGTTGTCGAAGGTCTCGGCATCGTTCTTGCGGGCCTCGTCGAGCGCGGCGCAGCGGGCGAAGAAGACGGACGGGGCGATGATGTGCACCGCGGAGACGGCGGCGACGGTATCGGCCGGAATCTTCTCGTCGCGGGCCATGCTCACCAGGCGGCCGTGGAAGAAGTCACGAACCTGCTGGGCGACCTCGGCGGCTTCGAACTCGATACCCTGCTCGCTATAGAGCTCAAGGGCGAAGTCAATCAGCGACGTGGGGTCAATCGGCAGACGATCGCGCAGGATGTTGATGATGCCGATGGCGGCACGACGCAGCGCGTACGGGTCGGAAGAGCCGGTCGGGGGCTCGCCGATGGCAAAGATGCCGGCAATGGTATCGAGCTTGTCGGCGCAGGCCACGATGCAGCCAGCGGTGCCCTCGGGCAGCTCATCGCCGGCAAAGCGGGGACGATAATGATCGCGAATGGCGTGGGCGACCTCGTCGTTCTCCCCCATCGCGGAGGCATAATAACCGCCCATCACGCCCTGCTGGCTCGTGAACTCGACGACGGCGTTGGATACCAGGTCGGCCTTGCACAGGTGCGCGGCGCGAGCGGCATCGGCGGCAAGGTGGGCACCAAGATGGGCCTCGCGGGCAATGGCGAGCGCGAGCTGCTCAATGCGCTCGGACTTGGCGAGCACGCTACCGAGCTTCTCCTGGAAGGCGACCTTGGCCAGACGCTCGCGGAACTCGTCGAGGGAGATCTTCAGGTCCTCCTCGTAGAAGAACTTGGCGTCGTCCAGACGGGCGCGCACGACGCGCTCGTTGCCGTCGATCACACGCTCGGCATTCTCGGGCTTGCTGTTGGAAACGACTACGAACTCACGCGTAAGCTTGCCCTCGCCGTCATAGATCGGGAAGTAGCGCTGGTTGGTGAGCATGGACTCGCAGATGATCTCGTGCGGGACCTTGAGGAACTCCTCGTCGAAGGTACCGACGAGCACCGTCGGCCACTCGCAGAGGTTAATGACCTCCTCAAAGACCTTCTTGGGCGTGTCGACATGGCAGCCGGAGCGCACAGCCTCGACCTCGGCGATACCGGCAAGGATAGCCTCACGACGACGCTCGGCAGAAAGCACGCCGGCGTCCTCGAGCACCTGCTCGTAAACAGCGGGGCTGGCGACCACATGGTCACCGGGGCCCAGAACGCGATGTCCGCGCGTGGTGTTGCCACTCGTCACGTCGGCAAAGGACACGGGCACAACGTCCTCACCCAAAAGGCAGCAGATCCAACGGACCGGACGAACAAACGTAGCGTGCTCGTGGCCCCAGCGCTGGCTGCGGTAGTTGGGCCACTGCAGGCCGGCGATGGTCTTCTCGCACAGGGCCGTCAGGATCGGGGTAGCCGGTGCGGAGGGAATGTCCTTCTCGGCGAACACGTACTCGCGGCCGTCGGTGTCCTCACGACGGACCAGGTCCTCGGCAGCCACACCGCACTTGCGGGCGAAGCCCTGGGCGGCCTTGGTGGCGTTGCCGTCGGCATCAAAGGCAATGTTTGCCGCGGGACCGCGCTTGACCTCATGGACCTCATCGGTCGCGGTGGCGACGTTGGCCACGAGCGCAGCCAGACGACGCGGGCTCGAGATCACGCGGACCTCGCCATGGGCCAGACCGGCCTCGTCGAGACCCTTGGCGATCATGGTGCCAAGCTGCTTGACGGCATTGTTCAGCGGTGCGGAGGGCATTTCCTCCGTACCGATTTCAAACAGGAAATCCTTAGCGTCTGCCATGGCTTACGCCACCTCGCCTTCCTGGTCGGCATTCTCGTTGACTCCGGCGACCTCGGCCATATAGGCCTCGCAGCACGCCTTGGCGACGGCGCGGACGCGCAGGATGTAGTTGGCACGCTCGACCGCGGACAATGCGCCGCGGGCATCAAGCAGGTTGAAGGCATGGCTGCACTTCATGACGCAGTCGTAAGCGGGCAGCGGCAGCTTGCGCTCAAGGCAGGAGTGGCACTCGGCCTCGTAGTCGTCAAACTTCTGACGCATCATCTCGACGTTAGCGACCTCAAAGTTGTAGGCACTAAACTCGCGCTCGTTCTCCAGGAACACATCGCCATAGGTCATGGGCGTGCCGTCGGGCAGATAGCTCCACACCAGGTCGTAGACGGAGTTGACGCCCTGGGCGTACATGGCGATGCGCTCCAGACCATAGGTGATCTCGACGGGCACGGGATCGACCTCGATGCCGCCCACCTGCTGGAAGTACGTAAACTGCGTGACCTCCATGCCGTTGAGCCAGACCTCCCAGCCAAGGCCCCAGGCGCCCAGGGTCGGGCTCTCCCAGTCGTCCTCGACAAAACGGACGTCATGGTCGTTGGGGTCCAGGCCGATAGCGGCAAGAGACCCCAGGTAAAGCTCCTGGGCGTTGACCGGCGACGGCTTGATAAGCACCTGGAACTGATAGTAGTGCTGCATGCGGTTGGGATTCTCGCCGTAGCGGCCGTCGGCGGGACGGCGGCAAGGCTGAGCGTAGCAGGTGCGCCACTCGGCGGGGCCGAGCGAGCGCAGCGTGGTCGCGGTGTGGAAGGTACCGGCACCGACCTCGGAGTCATAGGGCTGCATAATGACGCAGCCCTGCTCGCCCCAGTACTGCTGGAGGCGCAGGATGATGTCTTGGAAGGAAAGCGATGAAGCGTTCATGCCTCTAATATCCCCTCGTCGAAACGATTACACGGTTAGGTACTGTACTATAGCGGTTTTTAGTCGATAGTGCCGATGCGGTTGAGCGGCCAGTAGCGCACAAGCGCCACGGCGATCAAATCAGAGCGATCGACGGGGCCAAAGTAGCGCGAGTCGGCAGAGTTTTCGCGGTTGTCGCCCATCACCCACACGCACCCGTCGGGAACGGTGTAGGGATAGCTTACCTGAGCGCCGGGAGCCTGGGCTGAAAGCGGCCAGCTCATGCCGGTCGTATAGCCCTCGTCGAGCGCTTGGCCGTCAACGACCACCTTGCCGTCCTGAAGGTCGACCGTCTGGCCGGCCGTGGCAATAACACGCTTGACGAGAACATCATGCTCGGAGGTGCCATCGGGGTTGTGGAACACCACAATATCGCCTTGGCTGACGGGCTGGCCGAGCTCAAGGCTCACCTTTTGCGCCAGGATCTGGTCGCCGATCTCGATCGTGGACTCCATGGAGCCGGTGGGCACCACAAAGGGTTCGACCACAAACGAGCGAATCAAAAAGGTAGCGACCAGTGCGATCGCGACGACCGCGATCCACTCAAACGCACCCTTTAGCACGGAATGCTGCGAAGGAACCATTCTCACTCCTCGCTCTTCGAATACGACGCGTCCAGAATCTCTTGCGCGTATGCGCGCTCCTCGGGCGTAAGCCGCGCCGTCTCGATCAGGTCGGGACGCCAGCGGCAGGTGCGCTCGATGGCATTCTTACGGCGCCAGGCGTCAACCTTGGCATGGTCACCGCTCACGAGCACCGGCGGCACGCCCTCGCCGTTGAACTCGGCGGGACGGGTGTACTGCGCGTACTCGAGCAGGCCACCGTCCTCGGCAGTCGAGAACGACTCATCGACGTTGCTCATCTCGTCACCAAGGGCGCCGGGAATCAGACGCACGACGGCGTCGGCAACGACCATGGCGGGAAGCTCGCCGCCCGTAAGCACGTAGTCGCCGATCGACAGACGCTCGTCGGCATACGCATACGCGCGCTCGTCGACGCCCTCGTATCGGCTGCATACAAACAGCAGGCGCTCGCTTTTGAGCAGGCGCTCGGCAACATGCTGCGTAAAGGGCTCGCCACAGGGCGTAAAGAACACAACCGTGGGCTTGGGACCCTCTGCGCTAATGGCCTCGATGGCCTCTGCGATAGGCTCGACCTTCATGAGCATGCCCTGCCCGCCGCCGTACGGCTCGTCATCGACAGTACGATGGCGGTCGTGCGTCCAGTCGCGCAGGTTATACGCCTTAAAATCAAAAAGGCCGGCCTTGCGGGCGCGGCCCAAGATCGATGTGGACATGACGGGCTCAAACATCTCGGGAAAGACCGAAAGGGTCTCGATCAGCATGTTGTCCTCCCTACTTGTCCATATCAATCAACCCGTCCATAACGTGGACGGAAATAGTCCCCTGATCGGGAAGATCGAGCACAACCTGCTCGATCACGGGAATCAGCACCTCGCCGTACCGATCGCCCTCGACAACCCAAACATCGTTGGCGGGCGTCGACATGATCTCGACGATCGTGCCGAGCGAGCCAAAGCGCTCGTCGACCACCTCGCGACCCATCAGGTCGGTATAGGCAGCGTCGAGCGAATCGAGCTCAAAATCGTCACGGTCTGCTAGCACGTAGCATCCGGTGATGCCCTCGGCGGCCGTCAAGTCGTCAATGCCCTCAAACGAGACCAGATCGCCATCGCCCGTATCGGTGACGGATACGACCGTGCAAAAACGGTCGCGCTTGAGCGCCGGTGGCGTCAAGGCAACGCGCATACCCGGCGTCAATACAGAAGGAAGCCCCCGCAGCGGCTGCGCGAGGACCTCCCCCTTCCTTCCGTGCGGCTTGACCACACGGGCGATGTTTTTGTACTGGGACCTCAAGGTCCTAGCCCAGAACCTCTACCTCGACTGCAGTGTCGAGGCGAGCGGCCAGTGCACGGGCGAGCGTGCGAATGGCCTTGATGGTACGGCCACGACGGCCGATGACCTTAGCGACGTCATCCTCGGCAACAGAAACCTCAATCGTGGAGGCGTCGTCACCATCGATGACCTCGAGGCTCACGGAATCCGGGTCGTCGACGATCTGAACAACGAGATATTCGACGAGATCGGCGATGCGATCTGAGAGCATTGCCTCACCCTCGAGCTGTGCAGCGTCAACCTCAGGCACGATTTACTCCTCGGCGCCCTCAGCGGCCTCAGCGGCAGCCTTAGCGGCCTCGGCCTCTTTGGCGAGCTGCTTCTTGGACTTCTTGACGACGGTCTCGGTCTTCTCGCCCTCGTTGGCGGCCTTGACCAGAGCAGCGACAGCGTCGGTGAGCTGAGCGCCCTTGGACTGCCAGTCAGCGATCTTCTCGAGGTCGAGGTTGATGGTCTTGGGGGCGGTCATCGGGTTGTAGCGGCCAACCTCCTCGATGATACGACCGTCACGCGGGGCGCGGGAATCGGCGACGACGACACGGTAGTACGGACGCTTCTTAGCGCCGTGACGAGCAAGGCGAATCTTGACTGCCAAAGGAAACTCCTCCAACCAAGCAGCTTTAGGCTGCAACTACAAACAAACAGTTGAATATAATACGCCATCGACGCGGGCAGGTGAAGTCCGTGAGACCAACTTCTTCGGTGTAGTCGAAGGCAAATCCATATCTTAGACAAGAATTCGCGATTTGCAAGCACATCCACGCACCCCACATGAGCTGCGCGGTATACTCATGCCATGAAAAGACGCGAACATACATACGGTTATGAAGATGCTGCGGGCGTCACGCCGCCGCCCTGGACGGGACCGGCGGTGGGCCTCATGGATCTCGATGCGTTTTTTGCGAGCGTGGAGATGCTCGATCATCCCGAGTGGCGCGGCAAGCCGCTCATCGTGGGTGGCGATGCCGATTCTCGCGGCGTCGTGTCCACCTGCTCATACGAGGCGCGTCGCTTTGGCGTGCACTCCGCCATGCCCTCGGCCGAGGCACGGCGCCTCTGTCCGCAGGCCATTTGGACGCATGGGCATTTCGATCGCTACCACGAGGTCAGCGCTCAGGTCATGGCGATTCTCGCCGACGAGACCCCGCGCGTTGAGCGCGTATCCATCGACGAGGCCTTTATCGACATCACGCCAGGTCGCTTTGCACCCGAGGACCCGCTGCTGGTTGCACGGCGCATCAGTGATCGCGTGGCGGCGCTGGGGGTGACCTGCTCCATTGGCGTGGGCTGCAACAAGACGGTCGCGAAGATCGCAAGCGAGCGGGACAAGCCGTTTGGGCTGACCATCGTGCGCCCTGGAACCGAGCAGCGCTTTTTGGCAGCGCTGCCGGTATCTGCCATGAGCGGCATCGGACGCTCGGCCGAGGAGCGGCTGCGCCGCATGCGCATCTACACCCTCGGCGAGCTTTCGCGCGCGCCTGAGTCCACACTGGCCTCTATTTTTGGCGTCAACGGCGAACGCATGCGCCAGCGTGCGCTGGGACTCGAAATCTCTGAAGTCACGAGTCTCGACGAAGAGCGCGAGGTCAAGTCGGTCAGCAATGAACGCACCTTTGCGAAAGATTTGACTGAGCGTAGGGATATTGAGGCGGCGATTGCACTGTTGGGAGAGTCAGTGGGACGCCGTCTGCGCCGTCAGGGGCTGACGGGTGCCACGGTAACGCTCAAGCTTAAGTATTCGTATGGAAGCGGTCGCTCGGCACAGCGCCGACTGCTTCATCCGACAGACGATGAGAACATCTTCGTGGCGGTTGCGCTCGAACTGCTCGACAACATCTGGCAGGAAGGCATGCATGTTCGCTTAGCAGGCATCGGCATGAGCGATTTCGACCACCAAGGCGGGATCCAAACTGACCTGTTCTGCGAGATCGATGACCGCGGAGCCCAATCCAGCGACCGCCGCGACCTATCCGTCGCCATCGACGCCGTCCGAGACAAGTTCGGCGACACCGCCCTATCCTTCGGCCGCCAATCCCGCTTCAACGATTAGTCCCTGAGGCAAAATGAAAGCCGGGCAGGTGCGGAAACCGCACCTGCCCGGCGATATGCGTGAGGGTAGCTAAACCCCGTCTCAAATGAGCTACTAGAGGAGGTTGAGGGGGAGCTGGGGAGCGTCTCCCCAGAGTTTCTCGAGGCGGTAGAAGTCGCGGGCTTCGGGAGTGAAGACGTGGACGACAACCGAACCATAGTCCATGAGCATCCAGGTCTTCTGCTCGCGGCCCTCGATGGAGAACGGATGCTCGCCGCAAGCCTCGGCGACCTTCTCCTCGATCTCGTCGACGATCGAATCGACCTGGCGGTTGTTGGTACCGGTGGCAAGCACAAAGTAGTCGCATACGTCGGAAAGCTCGGTCAAGTCGAGCACCTGAACGTCCTCGCCCTTCTTGTCGTAGGCGGCCTGCGCGGCGGCGCGGGCGACATCCTCGGCGGCGACACCGCTCGCGGACAGCGAGGCGGCAGTGCGGTCGGACGTGGCAACGAAGCTCTTGTGCTCCACACCTTCAAGAATCTGCTCGTCGGTCATGGTCTCGTCGGCCATGGAATACCTCTTTCTAGACAGCCCGAGCTAGCGCAGCTGGGCGTAATGGTTGTAAATCGTAATAGCCGTGGGATAAAGATAACGCCCGGTCTGGATCACATAGACCAGACCCTGCGCAAAACAGGAGAAGAACAACTCGTCGAGCGAGGACTTCCCCACCATCTTGCGCAGCGCATGGGCATAATCGCCGTGGCGGTTGGGTTCGATGGCATCGGCCACAAAGACCACCATATCGAGCGGCGTCATGTCGCAAGCGCCCACGGTGTGACGGTCGACAGCCTGAAAGACCGCCGGCGACAGCTCGGGAAAAAGCTGCGGAAGCTCATAGGCGGCAACCGGGCCATGCAAAAGCGGCGTCGCGGCAGACGGAGAGCCGGCAATCTTAATGCCGTAATGCAGAGCGCGCGTGACCAGCTCGTCGTCGGAGAGCACTTTATCCCAGTCATGGATCAGGCCAGCGGCAGCGGCATCAAAGCGGTTGACACCGTACACCTCGGCTAGGTGCAACGCAGTCTCGGCAACCCCGAGCGAATGCACGTAGCGCTTACGCTTATCCTTCATGCGCACATCGAGCAACTCGTGGATGCGCGTCAAGAGCGCGCGCTCGTCGCCCTCAAACTGATCTTCTACCGACAACGTTCTCCCCCATCAATCAAAATCGTCTTGCCCAAGATCGGCATACAGGCCACGCTTGCGGATATAGCCGAGTACGGACTCGCTCGTAAGATAGCGCACGCTCATGCCGCGAGCAACCCGCTTGCGAATGTTGGTCGAACTAATCGCCAGTGCCGGAATCTGGATATAGCGCACGTCGAATGGCAGTCCCGATTCCTTAATCCGCGCTCGCGCCGTATCGATGTCAAAGCCGGGACGCGTCGCAGCAATAAAGGTTGCCAGCTCGGCAATCTCATCAGCATTGTGCCAGGTCACAATATCGATAATCGCATCGGCACCCGTAATAAAGTAAAGCTTCACCTGTGGCGGGTAAAACTCGCGAAGGGCGCGCAGCGTATCGGCTGTGTAGGTGATACCGGCACGATCGATCTCGAAGCGGCTTGCCAAAAAGGCCGGGTTCGCGGCGGTCGCGAGGACCGTCATGGCATAACGGTCCTCGGCCGGCGTCACCGGTTTGTCGAGTTTAAAGGCAGGCGAGCCCGCCGGCATAAAGAGCACGGCGTCCAAGTCGAGGGACTCACGTGCCTGCTCGGCGGTCACCAGGTGACCGTAATGGATGGGGTCAAAGGTACCACCCATAATGCCGAGCCTAAACTCCTGCCCGTCCTCTATGGGAAGCTCGGGCAGACCGATTCCACCGCGCAGCGACATGGCCTACTCGCCCTCCGGGGTCTCGACGTCTTCCGCAGCAACAGCGTCATCAGTACCGTCAATGGCATCCACCGCGTCGACAGCCTCCAAGCTATCGTCCGCGACATCCTCGACATCAACGACCTCGACGGCGACGTCCTCGCTACCGTCCTCAAGCTCGTCCTCGAACTCCGAGAAGTCCTCGGCGCCCTCAAAGTCAAAGGCGCGCTGGCAAATGCGAACCTCGTCGCCGGCACGGCAGCCGGCCTTTTGGAGCGCATCGTCAACGCCCATGCGGGAAAACTTATGCTGCAGGTAGATGACGGCCTCCTCGTTTTCCCAGTCGGTCTGGATAACCAAGCGCTCGATGGCGCGACCGACCACGCGGAAGGCACCGGGCTCCTCCTGGACGATACGGAAGCGCTTCTCGCGCTGCAGGCGGCGACGCTCCCACTCCTCGTCGCGCAGATCGACCGGCTCATCGGAAACCGCAAGTTCCGCGCGGAGCTTGGCCACCTGCTCGCCCACGGCAAGCATCAGGGTGTTGAGACCGGCACCCGTCACAGCGGAAACGGCAAAGAACATATGCCCGTCGTCGAGCGCAGCACGCTTAAGGTCGGCTATCTTATCGGCCGTGCCCGGCGCATCGCACTTGTTGGCAACGACGATCTGCGGACGCTCCGAAAGCTCAGCGCCATACTGCTCAAGCTCACGGTTAATAATGCGATAGTCCTCAACCGGATCGCGATCCTCAAACCCGCCCGTCATGTCAACGACATGCATGATCAAGGCCGTGCGCTCAATGTGGCGCAGGAACTGATGGCCCAGGCCACGACCCTCGCTCGCGCCCTCGATGAGACCGGGAACGTCGGCAACGACGTAAGAATATTCGCCGGCACGCACCATGCCCAGATTGGGCACAAGCGTGGTAAACGGGTAGTCGGCAATCTTGGGACGGGCAGCGCTCATACGCGCGATGAGCGAGGACTTGCCGACCGAGGGAAAGCCCACAAGCGCGGCATCGGCCATGAGCTTCATCTCGAGCTCGATCCAGTGCTCCTCAGCCGGCTCGCCGAGCTGGGCAAACGCGGGCGCGCGACGCACCGACGTCACAAAGTGAGTGTTGCCCAGACCGCCAGCACCACCGGGCGCCACGACAACGCGCTCGCCGTCGTGCACCAGGTCAGCAATCTCGAACATCGGGGTCTGCGTCTCGGGATCGAGCTCGCGGACTACGGTGCCCATGGGGACTTTCAAAATCAGGTCCTCACCGCTTTTGCCGTTGCGGCGGGCACCCTGGCCATGCGTTCCGCGCTCGGCACGGAAGTGATGCTTAAAGCGGTAATCGATCAGCGAGGACAGCTGAGCGTCGGCCTGAATGACGACGTTGCCGCCACGACCGCCGTCGCCGCCATCGGGGCCGCCCTTGGGAACAAATGCCTCGCGCCTAAACGACATGCATCCGGCTCCGCCGTCGCCGCCGCAAACGTTAATTCGGCTGATATCGGTGAACTGTGACAACAGAATCGCCTCCTACAAAAAAGAGGGAGACCCTTGAATCCTAAAACTCAAGTGCCTCCCACATATGTGCTCTATGAAGGGTGAATTACGCGTTCGCGAGCGGGCGTACGCTGACCCTGTGCTTGATACCCTTGTGGAACTCAACGGTACCGTCGACCAGCGCGAACAGCGTGTCGTCCTTGCCACGGCCAACGTTCTCACCCGGGTGGATGTGCGTGCCGTGCTGACGGACGAGAATCGTGCCCGTGGTTACCGTCTGGCCGGCATAGCGCTTCGTGCCAAGGCGCTGACCGCGGGAGTCACGGCCATTACGGGAGGAACCGAGTCCTTTTTTGTGTGCCATTGTGTATACCTACTCTTTCGTTACGAGTGTAATCTACTCGGCGACGGGAGCCTCGGCAACAGCCTCAGCCTCTGCCTTGACAGCCTTCTTGGCGCGGGAGGTAGCCTGAACCTTCACGATCTTCAGCTTGGTGAGCTGCTGACGGTGACCCTTCAGACGACGATAGCGCTTGCGCTTGTGGAACTTGAAGACCAGCTGCTTCTCGCCCTTGAACTGCTCAACGATCTGAGCGGTAACCTTGGCCTTGGCCAGCTTGTCGGGATCGGTGACGATCTTCTTACCATCGTTGAGGAAGATAACCGGCAGGGTGATCTTATCGCCCTCATTGCCCTCGATCTTCTCGACGGTGATGACATCGTCGGTGGCGACCTTGTACTGCTTGCCGCCCGTGTTAACGATTGCGTACATGTTTACTTGCCCTTCATGCATCAGTTAGTGCAACAGCCGAATATGGTAGCAGGCGATAATACCCCCGTCAACGAGTATGTGGAGCAAATCCACAAGTTCGCACAGGTATGGGGCTGACGAGTCGGCCCTCGTCGTCCTCGCATGCTTGATTCTGACGCTCGACATCGTAGGAGCAGATGGTCACGAGGTCTTGCATACCGGTGGAAACAATAGGTGCATCGACGCCCGGGGTCAAGCCCTGCAACAAAACATCAGCTGCGGAAAGCAAAATTTCCGGACGCATGGAGCCCTCATTATCGGCATGGGTGTCGAGCATGAGCACCAGATGGTCCGGGCGCTCCCCTGCCTTAAGCTCATAGCCCACCAGTGTGTGGTCAAGGTCCAGGCGTTTGCTCTTTTTGCCGCGTGCGTAGTCGATGCCGTGGCCCGCGCGCAGCGTATCGATAGCGCGACGCACCTCGTCGGCGTCCACCGGTGCCTCAGGGTCAAGATGCAGATCGATACGATACGACAGACGCGTGAGTTGCGCCGTCAGCGCCGGCGTGCGCACGTCGATGTATGCCGCCTCGATGGGGGCCAGATCGGCCGGAGATGCCGCCGCCAAACGTTCAAACGCCTCATCGAGCGCAACGAACTCAGTCATAAACAAGTCATACCACTCGCAAGTCGACGACGTTCCCACCGGCAGCGCCGACGAAAAGCCCACACGCATATGCGGAGAGAAGCCCTGCGTCACAGCATAGGGCAGACCCGCACGACGCACGATGCGCTCAATGGTATGAATCACTTCGAGATGACCCAGGTACTTAAGGCGGTCGCGCTTGCCATAGCGAACGCGAAGCCTAAAGAGCGTGGGGTTGTCGGTCAGGCGCTCACTCATGCGCGATCACCCACCAATACGTTCTTGGCATGAAGCGTGGGGCAGATTCCGCAGCCGGTGCACGAGGTACGGGTACAGTCGGGCGTCGTGACGCCCTCCAACGAGCGGCGGTATTCGCGCTCGAGGAAGCCACGCGAGCAGCCGGGGCTCACGTGCTCCCAGGGCAGGCGCCAGTCCAGTTCGTAGGGCAGGTGCACGAGCTCGTTGAGATCGATGCCGTTTTTGGCCGCAGCCGACTTCCAGTTGTCGAGCGAAAAATGCTCCACCCAGGCGTCAAAACGCGAACCGGCACGCCAGGCATCGATGATGACAGGCGTCATGTCACGGCCGGCGCGAGACAGCGCGGCCTCGACGAGCGAGGTTTCGGCATCGTGGTAGTGCACGCGGACCGCACGGTTGCGAACGCTCGTGATGAGGAGCTTCTGACGGCGCTTGACGTCGTCGTAATCGAGCTGCGGGCACCATTGGAAGGGCGTGGCGGCCTTGGGAATAAACACCGACACCGAGATGGACACCGAGACGGAGCCGCGGCGCGCCTTGGGAACCACGGAGCGGCCGAGCTCGAGCACGTGGTCGGCCAGGTTGGCGATGGCCACGATATCCTCGTCGCGCTCGCCGGGAAGGCCCATCATAAAGTAGAGCTTCATGCGATTCCAGCCGGCCTCAAAGGCCGCCTTGGCCGCACGGTCCAAGTCCTCCTCGGTCACGTTCTTGTTGATGATGTCGCGCATGCGCTGACTGCCGGCCTCGGGGGCAAACGTCAGGCCGCCCTTCTTTTCGCCGGCGACCGACTCGGCCATATCCACGCCAAACGAATCCAGGCGCTGCGAGGGAATGGATACGCGAATACCCGTATCCTCCAGGCGGCGGTTGAGCCTGCCGAGCACATCGCGGATGCAGGAGTGGTCGGTGGTCGAAAGCGAGGTGAGCGACACCTCGTCATAGCCAGTCTTCTGCAGGCCCTGGATCACCGAGGACACGATCTGGTCGGCCGAGCGCTCGCGCACCGGACGATAGGTCATACCGGCCTGGCAAAAACGGCAGCCGCGGGCACAACCGCGCAGAATCTCAATCGACAGGCGGTCGTGAACGAGCTGCGCGTAGGGCACGCACGACTGCGACAGCGGATTAGTAGCTCCAAAGTCCTCAACGACGCGCTTATAGACTACCTGCGGGACGTCCTTGCCTTCGCGCGGCACGGTGTAGCCATGCGGCGAGCAGGGCTCGTCATAGCGCACCTCATACAGAGACGGCACATAGGTACCGGCGACCGTCGCGAGCTGCTCGACAATCTGAGCGCGCGAGACGCCTTCGTCGCGCAAGCGGCGATGCAGCTGACAGATCTCGAGCAACGACTCCTCACCCTCGCCAATGAGGATGGCATCGAAGAAGGCCGCATACGGCTCGGGGTTATAGACCGAGGGACCACCGGCGACGATGATGGGATCGTCCTCGGTACGGTCGGCCGCGAGCAGCGGAATGCCGGCGAGGTCGAGCGCCTCGAGGAAGTTGGTGACGGCCATCTCGTGCGGCACATGCATGCCGACGATATCGAACGAGGCCACAGGCGCCGCGCCCTCGAGCGACAACAGCGGAATCCCCGCCTCGCGCATGGCATCGCCCATATCGGGCCACGGCACATAGCCGCGCTCGCAGGAAATGCCCTCGGCCTGATTGAGGATGTTATAGAGAATGGCGATGCCCTGGTTGGGCAGACCGACCTCATACACGTCAGGGTAGATCATGCAGCAGCGGTAATCGGCATCGGCCTTGGAGAGCGTGCCCCACTCATGGTCGATATAGCGACTCGGCTTTTCGACCTTGGCGAGCAACGGCTCGATCAGATGAAAACAGTCTTGGTATGGAACGCGCAAAAGAAACCCCTAAGCAGCGAGATCGGGTGCATCCTCGAAAGGACTCATGGGACGGGTGGCACCGGCGACCGTGGTCACCAGGTCGCGGACGCGCGAGAACGTGGCGGCAGCCACCTCGTTGGCACGGCTGTAGTCAATATCGCGCTCGTAGAGCGACACGAGCGCACGGCCCATGCCATAGGTTCCCGCGGCGGCGGTCAGCGCCTTGACGGCAAACCCAATATGCGGCGTCTGCTTTACCAGGGCGCGGGTGACGGCGCGGAGCACCAAGCCGCCGGCAAGAACGCCAGAGACCTCATAACCGCGCTCGGGCTTTATGCCGCGTCCAAAGATGGCCGCGAGCTCAAAGAGCATGCCCACCTGCGCCAGCGCCATAACGGGATAATCGGCCCCCGGCAAAAACACCAGCGCGCCCGTCGCCATATTGGTAAGCGCGCACGAGGTGATGATGCGGTTAGCGGCCGCAATACGCATAAAGGCGAAGTTCGCCGCAAATGCCGTCTCCTTGTCCGTGCGATCGAGAATCCAGCGGGCAAGCGTCTCGAGCAGATACGTCTTATCGGTAGCCGCCACCGCGCCGAGCATGGGCGTGGACTCCTGGATAAAAGGCACCTCGACTGCGGACTCGGCCAGCACGCACACGGGGGCGCCGGCAATCACGAGTTCCTGCACGGCGCTCTCAAGGCGGTCAGACCCACACGAAAGCACCAGAACCACATCGGTATCGGTCTTGGGGACGATACGGTCCTCACCCAGGCGCTCAACGCGCACAATGCCCGACGTTGTCTGCGGCACGAAGGCATCGCGCACCGTCTCGACCAAAAAACGCGAGGCAGACGAATCGAGGTAGACGGACACGCGAACCGGCGTGTCGGAATCCTTCTTGGTGGTCGCGCCCATCTTAAAGACGCGGGTCAGCTTGTCCACGGGAATCTTCATAGCAAACCCCTCCAGCGGTTACGCGGCGCCCGAACGATGCCGCCATATGGATTGTACGATACCCACCGTCAGTAACTGGATCATCATCGAGGACGAACCGAAGCTAATGAACGGCAACGGAATACCGGTAATCGGCATCATGCCGATGCACATGCCGATGTTCTCGAAGGTCTGAAATGCCCACATGCCGACGATACCCACGCATGACAAGCGTAGGAACAGAGACTCGCACTTAAAGGCCACGCGAATCGTCGAGAACATGAGCAGCACGTACAGGCACAGCAGCAAAAAGGAGCCGCAGAAGCCAAAGGTCTCGGACAAAAAGGCAAAGACGAAGTCGGTGTGGAACTCGGGCAGAAAGCCACCGGCAGACTGCGTCGCATGGCCCAAACCTTTACCGAAAAAGCCACCCGATCCAACCGCGATGAGCGATTGCTGCAAGTTGTAGGCATCGTCCGAATCGGCATTATCGGGGTCGATAAAGACGGTCAGTCGGTTCATCTGGTACTGCTTGATCAAAACGTCATGGCCCAAAAGAGAATCGAGCACAGAATCGAGCGCCAGGATGAGCGCCACCAAACCCACGAGCAGAGCCAAGGTCGACAGCACCCATTCGCGGCGCGCACCGCTCATGCAGATCACAACGGCACCCGACACCAACACGACCAGGCCCGAACCCAGGTCGCCCATGGCGACGACGGCCAAAAACGGAACGGAGAGCATGCCGCAGAGCTTAATGTAGTCGCGGGCGGTATCGATGCGGCCGTTGTACTGCGAACCAAGCGTGGCGATAAAGAAGATCGTGATGAGCTTGGCGAGCTCGACCGGCTGGAAGGTAAGACCGATACCGGGAATCTTGATCCAACCCGTCATGCCCAGACCGCCCGTATAGGACAGACCCGGAATCTTGGGCGAGAAAATCACAATGAGATCGATAACGAGCAGCGCCGTCGAGAAGTTAGAGATGCCGCGCAGATCGGTACGCCAGACGAGCACCGCAAGCGCCGTACCGATGCCGATGCCCAACAGGTGACGCGAGAATGAGGCGTCGGCCTTAAACTGCGAGGCCGACCAAATGATGATGGCGCCATAGGCTACGAGCGCCAAGGTTGCCAGCAGCACGCCGATGTGCACCTTCTGGCGAAACGTGCCGCGCGAGGCCGAAAGCTGCTTGTTGACACGGTCCAGGCTGCTGCGAGAACCGGATTTGGTTGAGCGGAACAGGTCCGCCGGCGAAAAGTTCATCGCAACCTCCTATCGAACCGAGGAATCGCCCGTGGCAGAAGATGTATCGGGCTCGTCATAAATGGCACCGAGGACATCGCGCACGACGTGCAGCGCGGTATCGGAGCCACCACCGCCCTGTTCCAAGACAGTGACAATCACGTACTTGGGCTCATCGGCCGGCGCGTAGGCGCAAAACCACGCGTAATCGTCCTCGCCGCTCTTCTCGCCCGTGCCGGACTTGCCGTAGACCGTGGGGGTCAAGGAGTTAAAGTGTGCGGCGGTCGAAGTCGACGCCGAGTAAATCACATCGTGCATGCCGTTACGGACCAGCGCCAGGTCGGCATCGCTATTGATATGGGCCTCCAGGCGCTTCTTTTTGCCCTTGCCGTTGTACTTGTAGGCATCGCCGTCGCCATCACGCGAGACAGCAGACATGAACACATGCGGCACATACTGTATGCCGCCGTTGGCAAGGCCCATGTAGGCACACGCCATCTGCAGCGGCGTCACCAAAATGTCGCCCTGGCCGATAGCGATGTTCGTCATATCGCCGGCATTCCACTTGCGGTCCTCGGCCGAGGCGTCGGTAAAGTACGACTCTTTCCACTTGGCGTCAGGAATGCGGCCCGTTCCCTCGCTTGGCAGATCGATGCCGCAGGTCTTGCCCAGGCCCCAACGGCGAAAGACCTCCTGCAGGCCCTCGGGATGCTGGTCGTTGTAGAAAAACGCCTTGCCCATATCGTAGAACACGGGGTCGCACGAGTTGGCGATACCGGACTGCAGCGTCATAGTGCCGTGACCAGACGTCAGCCAGCAGCGCTTGCCCCAAGCCTTGCCAAGGCCCGTCCAATACCCCGTGCAGTTGGTTGTCTGCGTTGAAGTGTAGGTTCCAAACTCAAGACCGGCCAGAGCCGAGAGCGGCTTGATGGTCGAAGCCGACATATACTGGCCGCTAATGGCGCGGTTGAGCAGCGGATGCGAACCCTTGTCATCGTTGAGCTCGGTCCACACGTCGTTGGAAACGCCGCCGATGAACACCGACGGATCAAACTTGGGCTCGCTCGCCATACCCAGAATCTCACCATTGTTGGGATCGAGGCACACCACGGCGCCGTTGCCGGCATCGCTATGACCCGTGGTCTTGGCAAGCTCAATGGCATTCGCCAGAGCCGTCTCGCAGGCCTGTTGAATCTTAAGATCGAGCGTAAGCTTAATGTCAGAACCGGCCTTGGCGGGAACGGCGCCGGCTTGACCGGTCACATTACCCGAGGCGTCAACTTTCACGGTCTGCTCACCACGAATGCCCTGCAGCAGATTTTCGTAGTAAATCTCTACGCCCGCCTGGCCCACAATATCGCCCGATTGATACGAGATCCGGCCAGCCGCGCTATCGCTGCCGTCCGACGACTTCTTGTTCTGCGCCTCGAGCTGCTCGGAGGTAATGGTGCCGGTATAGCCCAAGATATGGCAGGCGGTCTCGCCATACGGGTATTGGCGCTCGGTGCGCTCGGCGATCTTCACGCCGGGAAACTCACCGGCGTGCTCCTGAATGTAGGCGACAGTAGAGCGGCGCACGTCAGTCGCGATCGTATGCAGGCTCTGCGCGCCTTCGGAATTGTCCTGGATGTTGCGCAGCACCGCGATATACGGCATGCCGAGCACGTTGGCAAGATGACGCACCAGTACCTTGTCGTCGGCAAGGTCGCGATAGGCGACGACGGCGAGCGAGGGGCGGTTTTGCACCAGCGCGACGCCGTTGCGGTCCAAGATGCGGCCACGAACGGCAGGCGTGGTAACGGTACGGGTCTGATTGCTCTTGGCCTGCTTGTCGTAGTAGTCCGACGAGACCATCTGCATGCCCCACAGCTTAACGGCAAGCGCGGCAAACATCGCACCCACGCCCGCGGTGAGGATGGAAAAGCGGCCCTTGAAGGCCGTAGCGGCCGTATTGCCCTCGCCCTCGGTGGCGCGCGGGGCCGTTCCGTGCTGCGTGTCGTAGGTAAAGCGGGAGTCGCCGCGGCGCATGATGACCAGCGCGACCACAATGGCCACGACCAGCACGATGCCAGCGACAACAACCGTCAACTGGGAAGACATCTACAGACCTCCCCTATTTGAGCTTACGGGTCTTGGGCTTAAAGCGCATACCCGTCTGACGCCCACCGCGCGCGGAGAACCCATAGCCAGACTGCGGCGCGACGCCGGACATCAAAAACGGAACGGCGACCAGACCGGTCAGAATCGAGGACGGCAGGGCGTGTCCAAAGATCGCCACGACAAAACTCGATTCCAGTCCCATAAATAGCAAGATAATGCTGTAGATCACGTTAATGGCAAGCGCAAAGGCGCCCACCGTGATGCCGCGAGCGCTCGGGGTGCCGCCCGTCTGACCGGCGGCACTGTGTGTCAGGGCAAAGCTGCCCACTGTCAGCAACAGCGACATCACGCCCACCGGCACGGCTGCCGACAGGTCGTAGAACAGGCCACTGCAAAAACCGCAGATGACGGCCCGCGTGGGATCGCCCGAAAACACACTCAGGCACACCAGGATAATCATAAAGTTGACGCGACCGCCCGCGATGGAGATCTGCGGCGCCAAGCCCGCCTGCAGCAGGACGCAGACAATGGCGGCAATCGCAAAAGTGCGGGAGCCAGTCCCCTGTTCGTGTAGATCCATGGACATGCCTCCCTATTCGCTCGAGCCCGAGTCAGTCGTGTCGGACGCATCGGAGCTTTCATCCGAGCTTTCGTCTTTGGACTTGGTGGCCGCATCGCGCGAGGTGCCCTGCGGCGTACTGTTGGCGCTGCTCACATCCTCGTCCGAAGCCGACTGCTCATCGGTCAGCGACGTAATGACCAGCACTTCCTCGTTGTTTTCGGCCGTTGTCTGGGCGCGCACGACGATGGTGTAGTACACATCGTTGGCAGACTTCTCCACCGACGAGACCGTACCGAGCGGCAGGCCCTTGGGGAATACGCCGCCGATGCCCGAGGTCACGATGATGTCGCCCACCTTCACGTCGGAATCGACACTCACGTGCTCCAGGCGCAGGGTACCGTCGGGCTGCCCCTGCAGCATACCCTGAGCGCGCGTATCCTGCACCATGGCGGACACGCCCGAGTTCTCATCACTAATCAGGCGGACGGTGGAGGTCTTGGCCGAAACCTCGATAATCTGACCGATGACACCGGCAGAACTCGTCACGGGCATGTTGATGGTAAGACCGTCGGCAGAGCCTTTGTCGATGGTAACGGTCGAGGTCCAGGCATCGCCCGACGCGCCGACAATGCGAGCCGCGGTGGACTTGAGGTTGTAGGTCGACTGCAGACCGACCAGGCTCTCGAGTCGCTCGGCGGTCTTTTGAGCCTCGGAGAGCTCAGCAACCTTTGACGTTAGGACCTCGTTTTGCTTCTTAAGCTCGTCGAGGGTGTCTTGCGAAGCCGTAAGGTTTGAGAACACGTTTCCGATTGCGTTAAAGGGCGCGGCCACAGCCGAGCCCACAAAACGCACCGGCGAGGTAATCGTCGTCACGCCCGAACGCACGGCATGAATCGGTCCCGCCTCGCCCTCGCGAATGTAAAACGTAAGCAGCAGCACCGAAATTACGCTGAAAACAATCAACGGGCGCATACCCGTTGATTGTCGCTTGGTATTCAGATTTGAAGAGAAACCCGAAGATCGTGCCAAATGGAATCCACCTTTTGGAAATTAAGCATTGGTCTGGACGAAGCCACCGTCAAACGCGTTGGCCTCGAGCACGCGGGCGCAGCCGTTGACGACGTTGTCGAGCGCCGTAGGGCTGACGTTGACCGAAACGCCGGTCTCGTCGCGCAGACGCACGTCGAGGCCGCGCAGCAGCGCACCGCCGCCGGTCAACAGGATGCCGTAGTACATAAGATCCGAGGCAAGATCGGGCGGCGTGGCGTCGAGGGCGTCCTTGACGGCCTTGGCCATCTCGTCGAGCGGCTTGTTGAGCGCGCGACGAATCTCCTCGCTCTCGATGCGCACGGTCTTGGGCAGGCCCGTGATCACGTCGCGGCCGTTGACCTCGACGTCGAGCTCGTCCTTGAGCGGCACGGCAGAACCGACCTTGATCTTGATGTCCTCGGCCGTGCGCTCGCCGATAGCCAGGTTATAGGCATCGCGAACGTGGGTAAGGATGGCCTGATCAAACTCGTCACCGGCAATGCGGATGGACTGCGACACGACGATACCGCCCATGGCGATAACGGCGACCTCGGTGGTACCGCCACCGATATCGATGACCATGGAGCCAGTGGGCTCCTCGACAGGCAAGTCGGCGCCGATGGCAGCGGCCATGGGCTCCTCGATCAGGTATGCCTGGCGGGCACCGGCCTGGATCGTAGCCTCAAAAACGGCGCGCTTCTCGACCGACGTGACACCGGAGGGGACGCAGACGACAACGCGCGGACGCGGGGTCCACGGATAGCGCTTCTCGGACGCCTTGTCGATAAAATAGCGAAGCATGGCCTCGGTAACGTCGAAGTCGGCGATAACGCCGTCCTTAAGGGGACGCACAGCCACAATGTTACCGGGCGTACGGCCGAGCATGCGCTTTGCCTCGATACCGACAGCCAGGATGCGTTCATCGTTCTTGTCGATGGCGACAACGGAGGGCTCGCGAATGACGATGCCCTTGCCGCGCACGGAGACAAGCGTGTTGGCGGTGCCGAGGTCGATGGCAAGATCGCCCGCATAGCTACCGAAAAACATATCCATCAAAGAAAACAACGCAACTCCTGATGTGTTGGATGATTGCTGGAAAACTACTAGCCCATCATACTAGCGCAAGCCCGGCACTTCACTTGCGGTGAAGCACCGGGCAGCGCTAAATCTCATAAGGTCACTACTGGTTGTCAGCAGCCGAGAGATCGATGTCGAGCGAGGAGACGGCCCAACCGATATGGTTGTCGGAGCGCACGAACTTGACGGTGTACTCCTGCTCGCCGCCCTTGGACAGCGACGCCTTGACCTTGGCGGTGGTCTCGGTCATAGACTGGTCCATGCCCTCAATGGAGACGGTGGCGCCCTGCGGAATCGAGGAAATGATCATCGACTTGGCGTCCTCGGACAGGCTGGAGGCCAGGCAGGACTCGGCCTTGGCGGTATCGCCGTCACCGGCAGCCTGGAACAGGTCGGTGACAACAGACTCCTGCGAGGGAAAGCCCAGGCCGCGCGTGTAGGCAAAGCCAAGACCGCCTGCGGCAATGACGATCAGCAGAAGCAGCACCAAGAAAACCTTGAGGCCCGTGTGGCGATGGCGACGACGGACCTTGGCCTCCTTGCGGTCCTGCTGAACCATCTCGGACTCGGACAGGGTGAAGAAGCCGGTGTCCGAGGGGTCGGGCATAAATTGACCGGTAGCACCCGTGGGGTCGAGCGG
>ERZ1026943.341-NODE-341-length-27129-cov-6.256999_pt1 | contig 27129 bp, 17 predicted proteins | sample MGYA00519461_ERZ1026943 | MGnify/ENA primary metagenome ERZ1026943 (study PRJEB26926, sample SAMN06164617) | human gut metagenome | biome: ENVO:00009003; feature: ENVO:2100002; material: ENVO:00002003 | host: Homo sapiens | place: USA | collected 2012 ...
ATGTGGTTGTCCTTGAGCAGTACCCCGTCGGACAAATTGTAACGGTGGTTGGTAGCGCCGCCTACCTTAACGGCGTACTTCTCAAAGGGGCGCATATTGGGTGTGGTCTTGCGGGTGTCCAGCAGCACGGTATCGTAGCCTGCCAGCTCGTCCATATATTCTCTGGTGATGGTGGCAATGCCGCTCATGCGCTGGAGGTAGTTCAGCGCCGTGCGCTCGCCGGAGAGAATGGCCTTAATGTCGCCGTACAGGGTGCCCAGCAGCTGGCCCTTTTGCACCCGGTCGCCGTCCTGCACCGCGCAGTCAAAGCGGGCGGTATCGTCCAACAGACGGAAGGTGCGGAAGAACACATCCAGCCCGCAAATCACGCCGTCATCCTTACAGATCAGCTGCGCGTTGCCCTGCTTGTTTACCGGCATCACCGCGTTGGTGGACACATCCTCGTCGTTAATATCCTCTTTTAAGGTGCGCAGAATGTAATCATCCACGCATATTTTCATCGTTACACCATTTATCATAGAAAGCCTTGTCCTTTCGCTTAATTTCACCTAAAATCAGGTTTTTGAATTCCTTTTGCCGTCCGGCCTTGTCCGGATAAGCCGCCAGGTCGATCTGGGGATCAAAGGCAGGCTTCTCCTCCTTGTCTTTGGCGATCATATCCGCTGCCCGCTTGGCAAAGACCATGCTCTCCAGCAGGCTGTTGCTGGCCAGTCGGTTCTTGCCGTGCACCCCGTTGCAGGCGGTTTCGCCGGCGGCGTACAAGTGGCGCATGGAGGTGCAGCCGTTAATATCCGTCTGTATCCCGCCCATCATGTAGTGCTGGGCCGGGGTCACAGGGACCTTGTCTTTGGTCATATCGTAACCCTCGTCCATGCAGGCCTCAAAAATGTTGGGAAAGCGCTTGTGGGCCTCCTCGCTGGTCATATTGGGCAGGGTCAGGTACACATGGTCGGTGCCGAATTTCTTTTCTTCTTTGACAATGGCCTCAGTCACCACGTCCCGGGGCTGTAGCTCGTCGGTAAAGCGCTCGCCGTTCTCGTTAAGCAGAATAGCGCCCTCGCCCCGCACGGATTCGCTGATGAGAAAGCGGCGCCCGCTCTTTTTACTGTACAGGGTGGTGGGGTGGATCTGAATATAGCTCATATCCTGCAAGGTGATACCGTGCTTGATCGCCAGTGCAAAGCTGTCGCCGGTAATGTGGGGATAGTTGGTAGAGCTCTTAAACAGCCCGCCGATGCCGCCGGTAGCCAGGATAATGTCCTGGGCCAAAATGCAGCCTCGCTCGCCGAACTCGTCCTCGCACACAATGCCGTAGCAAGTGTTGTCATGCTCGATCAGGTCGATCATAGTGGTTTGAGGAATAAAAGTTATGTTGCGTCGGTTCTTGGCAATGGACAGCAGGGTGGTGGTGATCTCCTTGCCGGTCTCGTCCTTGTGGTGGAGAATGCGGTTGTTGCGGTGGGCGCCCTCACGGGTGTAGTCAAAGTCGCCGTCTTTTTTGGTGTCAAAGTCCGCGCCCAGCTTAATCAGCGTGCCGATCACATCCGGCGAACTTTCGATCATGACCCGCACAGACTCCGGGTTGTTCTCATAATGACCGGCCTTCATGGTGTCTTCATAAAAGCACTTAAAATCGTCCAGGCTCTTCAGCACGCATACACCGCCCTGGGCCAGGTAAGAGTCGCACTCTTTCAGATCCTCTTTGGTGATCATTAAAATCTTCTTGCTTTCCGGCAGGCAGAGGGCTGCAAACAGGCCCGCCACGCCGCTGCCGACGATCACAATGTCTGTGTGAATGTAACTTCTGTGTTTCATAGTGATTTTTGCCGCTTTTTCGTTGCCAGCGGCGCCTTCTTTCCGGAATTTGTATAACCGTTTTCTTTTTTAGCTATACTTATTCCAATATATAACGAACAGCGCCATTTGTCAAGATTGAACTTGCTTTTCATGTGTGATAAAATACAGATGTAACCAATGTTGACACCTGTCACCTATTTTACACAGGTTTAACAAAAACGGTATCTGTTCTTTACCAAAAGGGTATATGCTTATGAATGTGTACGATTTTGATAATACCATCTACGACGGCGAGACGCTGGTAGACTTTATCCTCTACTATGTGCGCACAGACCCACGGATTTGGCGCTATGTGCCAAAACTGCTGGTGATCGCCTTTAAGGATGCCTTTCACCTGTTTACCGTGGCCCAAGCGCTGGAGGCCTATGCATCCTTCCTGGAAGGATATTATGTTAAGGTAGAGCACATTGAGGAAGATGTGGTGAAGTTTTGGGACAGCCATATGCACAAGATTAAGCCCTGGTACGCCAAGGTGCAGCGGGAGGACGATATTATTGTCAGCGGCACCACGGACTTTTTGCTGGACGAGGTGATGCGCCGGCTGGGGGTCAAGCACTATGTGGGCTCCTCTATTGATAAAAACACCGGCAAGTTCATTCGCCTGTGCTTTTTGGACAACAAGGTGAAAATCTTTCGTGAGTTGTACCCGAATGCGCATATTGACAACTTCTATACCGATTCCATGAATGATAAACCTATGATGGACCTTGCCGATCATGTGTTCTTTGTGCGAGGCGACAAAATAGAACAAATTAAATAATCCTCGGTATTTGCCGGGAACGGAGGTGATGGGACGGCGCCGTGGCGTCTGCCTGTAAAAATGAACAAGATCAAATCATTCCTCGATCGAAAGATCGTGACCAAAGATGTGGGGGAGGAGACCTACATTACCTGGCGAGAGGCGCTGTCCTATGCCATGGGTCGTGGCGCCCAGGGTATGAGCACCTCCATGACCGCCTCAAAGTATGTAAACTTCTTTATTACCGATGTGCTGCATATTAAGGCGCGCCATGCCTCTAATATTCGCCTGTACTGCGGTATTTTTGACGCCATCAATGACCCGATTATGGGCGTGATTGTAGATAAGACCCGCACCAAGTACGGCAAAATGCGGCCGTATATTAAGTTTGCGCCGTACTTCGTGTCGCTGTTTATGCTGCTGTTTTTTATTGGCAACGACAGCCTGTCTTATGGGGCAAAGATTGCCCTGACGGTGTTTGCCTTTGTAGGGCTGGATGTGACCTACACCGCCTTTGATGTGCCTATGGGGGCGTTGGCGTTCAGTATGACGCCAAACGGCACGGAACGCACAAAGCTGTACGGTGTTGCCTCCATCGGGCGTATGATCCTGGGGGCCATTCCTGCCGGGCTGGTGGCCTTTGCCGCCTGGCTGCCGTACTTTAACCAGAATTTGGACAAGGCGTATCTGGCAGCCGCTGTCTTTTCTGCGTTCTTTATTATTCTCTTTACCCGTTTTACCTTTAAGAACACCACAGAGCGGTTGGAGCACCACGAGGAGGCGCCCAGCTTAAAAGAATGCTTGCACCTGCTGGCAACCAACCGGCCGCTGCTGATGCTCTTTTTGGGCAATATTTTCTTTGTGATCATCAAGGTGTCCGAGCAGGCGTCCTTCTACTTTGCCTATGACGCATTGTTTAACGCCAAGTATAACGGCTTTTTGGACATTGCCAAGGCACCCGGCTCGTTTTTGGCAGGTATCTTTGTACCCATTATTATTGAGCGGCTGGGCCGCAAGGCGGACTCTAAGAAGTTTTACCAGGTGTGCTGCGTGATGGGTATTGTGCTCAACGGTCTGTTTGCCCTGTGCACCTATAACGGCATTATGAACAAGGGTGCCGGTCAGTCCGTGTCCCTGCTTACCGGACTGATGGTTATTGTCTTTTCTGCCGTGGTTACTTTCCCGCTGGAGTTTAAGAACCTGATGCAAAAAGAAATGGAAGCGGAGACGGTGGACTATGTAGAGTGGAAAACCGGCAAGCGGGTAGAGGGCACCATGCTGTCCATTATGAGCTTTACCGGCAAGCTGGAGGGTACGCTGTCCTCCTTTATCTGCTTGCAGGTACTGGCCCGCACCGGCTATGTGGAGCACACCACCGATGTGTCCACCATACAGAACCATTCCACTCTGCTGGGGCTGTTCCTGATGACCACCGTGTTCCCCATGGTGGGCTATGCGCTGATGCTCATTCCCATGCACTTTTATAACATTACCGGCGACAGCCACCGCCGGATGATTAAGGACATTATGGCTCGCCGCGCCCAGGCAGGCGAGGCAGCAGCCCAGGAGGCTGTGGCGGCAGAGACTAAAGAGGGCTAAACAGACGGGGAAGTCAGATGTACAAATTTACCTTTCTTGCAGATTTACATTATTATTCCAAGACTTTGGGCACTTCCGGCCGGGCGTATGAACTGCGCAGCGGCTCGGACCAAAAGTGCCTGGCAGAGAGCGGCGCCATAATTGACGCCGCTTTTGACCATTTGGCCCGGTCGGACACCCGGGCGGTGCTGCTGGCGGGAGATTTGACCAATGACGGTGAAATGGTGTGCCACCGGGAGCTGCGGGAGAAGCTGTACGCCTTGGCAGAGAAAAAGCCGGTGTACCTGATCACCAACACCCACGACTGGTGCTGTGACGGCAACCCGCGGCGCTTTACCGGTGCCCGAGTCACCCATGATGTGCCCACCATGCCCCACACGGGGATTCACGATTTTTATTACGATTTCGGCGGGCGGCAGGCCATTGCCGAGTACCGCACCCATTTGGGAATCAGCTCTTATGTGATCCCTTTGGCAGAGAAAATTTGGCTGCTGGCGCTGTGTGACGATCAAAACGGTCGTGGCAAGGCCGGTTATACGGAATCGCATTTTCAGTGGATTGAGGAACAGCTGCACCGCGCCAAGGAACAGGGCTGTTTGGTGCTGGGTATGCAGCACCATTTGCTGCTACCTCACGTGCACCCGCTGCTTACCGGCGGCTGCTGCGTAGGAGATCGGGAGGCGGTGACCGCCCGGCTGGCAGACGCAGGGCTGCGCTATATGTTTGTGGGCCACAGCCATTTGCAGCGTACGGATCGCTACCGCTCTCCGGCAGGGAACGAATTGACCGAGGTGAATGTTGGCGCCCTGTCCGGTTACCCGGTGCCTATGGTACAGGTGACGGTGACGGATGATTTGCAGGTGCAAATGCAGGTGGAGCACCTGGCGACTTTTGACTGGTACGGCCGCCCGGTGGACGCGGTGGCTTACACCCGGGACCACGCTTGCAATTTACTGCGGCGGTTGCTGTCTGCCGGGTCCCCGGCGGATTTTGCCCAGAAGCTGGACGCCTTGCAGCTGCCCGGGCGCAAGCTGCTGCCTCTGTATCCATTGGTAAAGCCGTTGTTTCGTTTGCTGCGCACCGGCACGGTGAGGGACTTGCAACGAACGCTGCGGCGTTTTGGACTGGGTCGGTATGTGGACGCCCAGGCGGCGGCAGAACTGGCGGATCGGCCGATTCTGCCCTATCTGGAGTGGATCCTGCTGCAATTTATGGACGGCTCTGCCCATCCGGTGGGCAGGGATAGCGCCGTTTACCGGCTGGTGCTGTCTGTCATAGAGATTCCCACCCATTTGCTGCCGGGCAATATGGATATGAAAAAGCTGATCTTTGCCTGCGATGCTATTTTGACCGGCGGCGTCGGCGATCACCAGCAGTCGGTTTTATAAGTGCCTTTTGCGCTCTGCCGTTTTTTACCGCGGCAGGGCGCTTTTTTGTCTTGCTGAAGCGGAAAACGATCGCTTGCCCCCTTGACAAGCGGCGGCCTTTATGTTACCCTTTTGTTACCTAATGAGGGCGCAAGATTTTGCGTTGTTTCAACGAATTTTGCCGTTTCAACAAGATGTGGTAGATGATTTTTACAGGCGTTACAGATATGGCCTTTTTGTAAAAGTTACATTTTGGATAAAATACGGTGCTTTTTGTTTCTATTCTTTACGGATTTTGTTATAATATCTGCAATGAATTGGAACTTATAAAGATTTTAGTTTTTGCAAACATTACTTTTGGATAGAGATATAAAGAGGTGGACACCTTTTGGATAATTTTGTAATTGAAGGCGGTCACGAGCTGTTTGGCGAGGTGAATATCAGCGGCGCCAAGAACGCAGCTGTGGCTATTATTCCCGCGGCCATTTTAGCGGACGACGTGGTGCGGATTGAGAACATTCCCGCCATTAGCGATGTTAGCCTGATCATTAAGATTTTGGACAGTATGGGCGCCGGGATCAAAATGATCAATAAAAACACCATTGAGGTGGACTCCCGCTCCTTAAAATGCCAGAGCGTTCCCTATGAGTTGACCTCCTGTTTTCGCGCCAGTTATTACCTGATCGGCGCTATGTTGGGTCGGTTTAAGCAGGCACAGGTGGCTATGCCCGGCGGCTGCAACTTCGGCGTGCGGCCCATTGACCTGCATATTAAGGGTTTTGAACTGCTGGGTGCCCAGGTGAATACCGTTGAGGGTATGGTTTGCGCCCGGGCGGACAAGCTGATTGGCGCTTCTATTTATATGGACCAGGTGTCCGTTGGTGCTACCATCAATGTGATGCTGGCAGCTGTGCTGGCTCGCGGTTTGACGGTGATCGAGAATGCAGCCAAGGAGCCACATATCGTAGATCTGGCCAACTTTTTAAACTCTATGGGTGCCGATGTGCGCGGCGCCGGCACAGATGTAATTAAAATTCGCGGGGTGGAGAAGATGCACGGCTGCACCTACTCCATTATCCCGGACCAGATCGAGGCGGGCACCTATATGGTGGCGGCTGCTGCCTGCGGCGGCGATGTGCTGGTGAAGAATGTGATTCCCAAGCATTTGGAGTCTATCAGCGCTAAGCTGGAGGAGGCCGGTGCGGAGATCATTGAGTATGACGACGCGGTGCGCATCACGCGCTTTAAGCCTTTGACCCGCTGCAATGTAAAGACCATGCCCCACCCGGGATTCCCCACGGATATGCAGCCCCAGATGGCGGTGCTTCTGTCTGTGGCCGAGGGCACCAGTATCCTTACCGAGGGTGTGTGGGACAATCGCTTCCAGTATGTAGGCGAGTTGAGCCGTATGGGCGCCAATATCCAGGTGGACGGCAAGGTAGCTGTCATCGAGGGTGTGCCGGCGCTGACCGGTGTTACCGTAAAGGCTACGGACCTGCGCGCCGGTGCGGCCATGATCATTGCCGGTATGGTGGCGCGAGGCGAGACCCGGGTGACCAATATCCAGTATGTGGACCGTGGGTACGAGGATGTGGTAGAGAAGTTCTCTGCCCTGGGTGCCGATATTCGGCGGGTGCCCTGTGACGACGGCGACGACGGTGCGGCCACGGCAAACGCAGGATAAAAAACAAAGTACGGGTGGACCGGGTTCCACCCTTTCTTTTTTGGATAAAAGTAGATGAGGAGACAATATGAGCAAGGCGTGTTCTCTTTTTTCCGGCAGCAGCGGCAACAGTATTTATGTGGGCTGCGGCGACAATCAAATTTTAGTGGACATCGGTGTGTCTGCCAGGCGGTGCGAGCAAAAGCTGCGCCAGGTGGGCGCGGATCCTTCGGAGATCAAGGGCATTTTTGTTACCCACGAGCATGGAGACCATGCGGCCGGTGTGCGGGTGTTTGCTGCACGGTATCATATTCCGGTGTTTGCCCATCCGGCGGTGCTGGAGCAGATGGCGCGCCAGGGCAATTTGAATGAGAAGGTGGACGCCCGCCCCTTTGCAGAGGTGGGGGATTTTATGGATCTGCAAGTGTTGCCTTTTGCCTTGAGCCATGACAGCGTGGCGTGCCAGGGATATAAGTTTACGATGCCGGACGGGCGGCGCATTGCCGTGTGCACGGATACCGGCTACATAACCTCGGCGACGAAAGCGGCTTTGCCGGGCACAGATTTGGTATTTCTGGAGAGCAATCACGAGCCGTCTATGGTGCGCGCCGGGTCGTATCCCTATCCGCTGCAACAGCGCATTTTGTCCGATACCGGCCATTTGTCCAATACGGACTGCGCCGCCTTTGCCGGGGAATTGCTGCGCAGCGGCACCACCCGCTTTGTACTGTCTCACCTGAGCCGGGAGAACAATATGCCTTCTTTGGCATACCAGACCACCGTGGCGGCTCTGACGGCGTTGGGTGCCCGGCCGGAGGTAGACTACCGCTTGCAGGTGGCTGCACCGGAGCAGGAAGGCGGGTGCCTGGTGTTATGATCCGCATAACCGTTTTGACGGTGGGCAAGCTAAAAGAAAAATATCTTCGCGAGGGCTGCGACGAGTACTTAAAGCGGCTGTCCGCCTTTTCCAAGGTGCAGGTGGTGGAATTGCCGGAGAGCCGCTGTCCGGCAGATCCGTCTCCGGCAGAGATCCAACGAGTGCTGGAGCAGGAGGGCGACAGCATATTGGCAAAAATTCCCAAAGGCGCTCGGGTGATCCCCCTTTGTATCGAGGGGCGAGAGCTGTCCAGCGCGCAGTTGGCGGCCCAGGTGGCGGACTTTAGCCAGCAATGCTCCCATCTGGTATTTGTCATCGGCGGTTCGTATGGCCTGTCGCCTCGTGTAAAGGCCGCAGGCGACTTGCAGCTGTCCTTTGGCAAAATGACTTTGCCGCACCAGTTGGCCCGCCTGGTGCTTCTGGAGCAGATCTACCGGGCTTGCGCCATCAACAATCATTCTAAATATCATAAATAAAAACATGGCAGTCCGCTCTGTTTCGAGCAGGCTGCCGCTTTTGTTTTTGCAGATAAAAGAAGCGACGCCGAACATAGCATTCGGTGTCGCTTCTTTTAAGGGGGGTAAAAATTTATGCAAAAGCCATAAATTATATATGTCAAAAGGCTGCCCGGAAAGGGGGAGAGAAGGCAACCTTCTTGGCATCTTACTTATCAGTCAGACTGTAAGCCTGACTGTATAACTGGGTGTTGTTGCCGGGAACGGCACCCAGAGAATTTTTCCGCATTGCGCCTTTGATCATGAAAAATGCCACATCCTTGCTGATCTGGGCATAATCTACATTGAAGATTTTTGCGGAAAGGGTCTTGTTAAAGAAGTTGATCAGCGGGCCCATACAAAAGGCCGTAATGACGGTGCCGATGCCGATATTTTGAATACTGGCAAAGTCGCCGTGGGCAATGGCGGTAAAGCCGCCGCTGACCAGCAGTCCAATGGACACCACGGTCACATCCGTCAGCACCCGCACCCATTTGTACGGCAGCTTGGCGAAGCGGCTGAGCATAAAGCCCAGGGCGTCATAAGGGCCAACGCCGATGTTGGCCGTGAAGAACAGGCTACAGGCAAAGCAGAGAACGAGGATACCGGCAAGGAGAAGGGGGATTCTAATTGACAGAGTGTCGTTCTGCTTTACCATCGGCATCAGCAGGTTGCTGAATAACTCACAGCTGTAACCGACGCCGGCCATGTTGAACACGGTGCCTACACCGACCAGTCCCCGGTGCGCAACGATAACTACATACAGCAGGATCACTGCGTTGATGATCAGCTGGTAGGTACCAAAGCTGACCCCCAAAACGGCGGCCACGCTCATATTCATAGAGGTGAACGGGTCTACGCCGAAACCGGAAACATTGAAAAGAGCCGTACCAAACCCCATAATCACAATGCTCAGAAAAGACAGTACGGTGCGCTTCACCATATGGTGCTGTGCAAACATATCCAGGATATAACCGCGTGCGCTGTTTCTAAGTTTCTTCATTGCTTTTACCTCGGGTCTGTTTTTCTCTTTTCGTGACACATTATAGACCCGATTTTCAAAAATGCAAGGCTTTTTTTGCCATTTCTGCGTATTGGCTACTATGCACTAAAAACGCATTGACTTTTTGTACAACTTGCACAATTCAATTTATTCCATTTGCCGCCCCAAAAAGGCGGCGCCTACCTGGATCAGCCGGATTTGTGCTTCGTCCGGCAGGTTGCCGTCCTCACCTTGCAGCAGCAGTACTGTGCCGGACACGTCGCCGCCGTACACAATGGGATAGGCTACCTCTGCGGGGCGGTCGTAGCCCTCAATGGCTTGCAGGCATTCGCCGGGTGCCTTGGCGATCCGTGGGGTACGGGCGTCCATCACATCCTCCAGCGCCTTGGTCACCCGGCGCTCCATCACTTCTCGCTTGCTGACCCCGGCAGCGGCCACCACATGGTCGTTGTCCGTGATCACCACCGGGGAGCAGCCGTTCTTGTGGAGCACCTCGGCGTATTGCCCTGCAAATTGGGACAGTTCTCCAATGGGCGAGTATTTTTTAAAGATCACCTCGCCGTCGGCGTTGGTAAAGATCTCCAGTGGGTCGCCCTCCTTGATGCGGAACGAGCGGCGGATCTCCTTGGGGATCACAATGCGCCCCAGGTCGTCAATGCGGCGTACAATACCGGTAGCTTTCATAGAGCATATCTCCTTAAATGTTAATATATCCCTATTATTTTGCACCTGTTTTGCCCGGCGATACGAAAATTTTAAGCGCCTGTTTTTCCAATTTACGGCAAAAAAATCCCCGGCTGTACAGCCGGGGGTAAAGGTGTATGCTTTTTTATTTTTCCTCACCGATGAAGCGCAGGATCAGGTCTGCCACTCGGCGGCTGGAGCGGCCGTCCAGGTGGTCAAAGAACTTGGTCTTAAAGGGCGGTACTTTCTCGCTCTCAAAGTCACCGGCGACGATGGCCTCTGTCAATTCTCGCTGAGAAAAGACGATTTTGCCGGGCACAAAGCTCTCAAAATCATAATAGAAATCCCGCTTGCTGATGTAGTCAAACAGGTCAAAGGCATAAAACAGCATGGGAATATCCAGCAGCGACGCCTCGAATACCACGCTGGAGTAGTCGGTGATTAGCAGATCGGTGACGAACAGCAGGTCGTTGAGCTCGTCCTCGTCGGACAGATCCAGCACCCGATCCTTGTAGCCTTCCGGGATCACCGGGCGTTCCGGGCAGAAGGGGTGATACTTGATCAGCAGTGCCGTATCTGCCGGCAAAGCTTCCATAAACTCGTCCACATGGAAGGCGTCTGCCGGGTAGTAGGCGCTCATTTGGCCGTTGCCCCGGAAGGTGGGGGCAAAGAGGATGATCCGCTTGTCCCGCAGCTGGGGATACTTGGTATAGAACCCATCCTGCACCGTTTGGGCATATTGTGGGTCCATAAATATATCTGTTCTGGGAATGCCGGTGGCCAACACCTTGTCATCAGACAGGCCGAAGCCCTCGGCGTAATGCTTGGCGATCTCCGCAGAGGAGACAATGGCCACATCGTACATGCGGTGGTTGGGGTCCGTTTGCTTGGGGCCGCCTGCCTTGCCCAGGCGGGTAAAGCCAAAGGTCTTAAAGGCGCCGCAGGCGTGCCACAACTGCATCAGCTTCACTTCCGGGCGCTTGTCCACCATATTCAGCAGGCGGAAGTAATCGTCTACGATCACCACCTTGGAGGAGGCATACAATTTGACAAAGCGGAACATGTTTTTAGCTTTATAATGGCCGTTAGGGTCGGAGAACAGCAAAAACTGAAAATCAATATTCGGGTCGTCTTTGATTTGGTTATAGACGAACTCCGGGTTGCCGCCCAGGGTGTCCCGTCGGCCGGACATAAAGGTGACCCGGTTGGGCACGACTTCCTTTTTGCACAGCAGCTTATAGTAGGCGTTGTAGATGGCATATACCGGGCGGCGAATGTTCTCTACAAAATTGGCACGCTTAAAGCTGGTTTTAATAAAGGAAGATACATTGATCTTAAACTGCACAAAAATGTTTTTGCCCACACCCTCAATGGGTGCGGTTTTGCGCCGGGGCACAATATCCAGCCCGGCCAAAATGCCGTCAAACAGAAACAGCGGCAGCAAAAGCAGGGCAAACAGGCACCGCAGGGCAAAGTCAATAAACCGCAACAGGGGCACCAGCACACGGCTGCGCTGCACAAAGGGTCGATCTCCGTTTTTCTTTTTTTTCGAGAAAAGGAGAATGGCGCTGTTTTCGCAGTCAAAGTCGAAGGTGTAGGTGCGGTTTCCGGTTTGCGCCGGGGGGACATACTCATTGTCCGGTGCGTCAAATACCGCTGCGCCGTCAAAACACTCGTACTCCATGTATTCCTCCGGCAGTTCCAAACCCGGATTCTCGTGGAGCACATTGGTAGACACGGTAAAGGGCAGTGCTTGCACCGTGTGGCGGCCGTACTCAAAATCAATGGTGACGGTTACCGGGCTTTCCGGCTGGAAGTGGTAAAAGATCTGGTCCAGCAGGTAGGTGTAGTTGCATACCACAATGCAGCTCCCCTCCTGCTTTTGGCGAAAGTAGTTGACCACCCGCAGGGGCAGGCGGCGGGTCTGTCCGTCACATTCAAACAGGATTCTCGCTTTGGGAGAGGAAACATCCACATCAAAGGGGCAGTTGATGGCCACCCCGATCTCCATACGAGCGTCCTCAATATGCAGGCGGTTGATAATCATTTTGCAGTTAAACATGAACAGTCTCCGTTACTGGGAATTTATAGGGGTAGGTGATCCGTGGGAATATGCAGCAGCTCTTTGGCAAAGTGCACCACATTTTGGGTGGCTTTTCCGGCGGTATCGTCAAAATTGCGGGTGTAGAAGGGCGCCACTTTCTCTTGCTGGTAATCCTCCGTTTGCAGGGCGTGGGTCAGTTCCTCCATGGTGCGTACAATGCGCCCGGGTACAAAGGAGGCGTAGTCGCAGTAAAAGTCCCGCTCCTTGCAATAGCTTTCCAAATCGAAGGCATAGAACAGCATGGGTAGGTTCAAAATAGACGCCTCGTACACCACGCTGGAATAGTCGGTGATGAGTACGCTGCTGACAAACAGCAGGTCGTTCACATCGTACCGATCTGTCAAATCAATAAACCGGTTGGCGTGCTCTGCCCTTTGGCAGGTGGGGCGTTCGGTTAGATAAGGGTGCATTTTCGTTGCCAGCACCGTGTCCTCCGGCAGGGCATCCAGCAGATCGTCCGGGCGGAATTTCTCCAGCGGATAGTAGCAGTTGCCTTGACCGCCGCCTCGAAAGGTGGGCGCGAACAACACGATCTTTTTGTCTGCTAATTGGGGATTTTCCGCATAAAAGCGCTTGGTAAAGGCCGCCTTGTATCGGTCATCGGCAAAGCGGTCGCACCGAGGTGAGCCCAGGGGCAATACCTTTTGCAAATCAATGCCAAAGCCTTCTGCATAGCAGGGGCACACCTGTTGAGAGCTGACAATAGCGTAGTCGTACTGCCGGTGATTGGGCGAGCCTTGGGGCAGTGCCTGCTCACCCTGGCGGGAGTAGCCAAAGGTCTTAAAGGCACCGCAGGCGTGCCACAATTGCACCAGCTGCACCTCCGGCTTTTTCTTTACATAAGACAGCAGGTGATAATAGTCGTCTACAAACACCACCTGCGACGTGGCATACAGGCGCAGAAATTGGCGCAGCACCGGCAGGCTGTGAAGCAGGTTGCCCTTGTGGCACAAGACGGTGATCTCCACGCCCGGTACCTTGGTCATCTCCAAAAAGACGGATTTAATATTGCCGGACAATCGATCGGAGCGGTTGGAAAGGAACGTCACTTGCTTAGGTTGCACCTTACAGTGTCGATAGGGCAGAGCCAGCAGCGAGAAGCAAGTCCCCGCCAACTGCTTCAACTTCTCTTTTTTGCTGCTGCGGATAAAGTGGCACAGCGCCCGGCGGGGCGGACAGGTCACTTGGTACGGTTGGTCCGGTTCCACCGGCTGATAGCCGTGGACGCCGTCGGTATAAAGAAAAGTGATGCCCATGGGCTGCCCCACCGGCGGCTCGTAAAACACATAGGCCAGTTCCACGGTTTTTTGGGCGTGCAGCGTGGTGCCGTCGCTGTCGGTAAATGCCATGGGAATGATCCGGGTGCGTTCGCCGCAGGTAAAGACGACGCTGAGCTTGGGGTACACCGGGGGCACCGGACAGGTGAGGGTCACTTGCAGATTCAGCTGATGGCCGATCTGTTGGCAGCGTTCAATTGTAACAGTGGGTTTGGTCATATTTTTCTCCGCCTATGTGGAAGTTGCAAAAAATCTCTGCTCTTTATAGTAGCATAAACTGCATAATTTGTCTATATTCGCCGGCGCAGGATTTGCCTTTTTCAGAAAGAATATTGACATTATCCGCTATCTATTTATAATATTGTATATAGACTCTGTGAAAGTGAAGAGGAAGCCATGGCTTGGTATAACACGGACAATTTAGAACTGCTGTATGCGCCCCATAAGCGTGATTGGCGTGCAGAAGCGTTCAAAAAAATCAAAAAAGTGGCCATTGACGTGGCCAAGCGCAGCGCTGTTTTTCGCAAGGCCAGCCGTCGATTTTTGCTGGATGAGCGTATGGGCGGTTACCAAAAGCGCACGGCTCATATTGCAACGGATCCCAAGGTGGTGCTTTTTTCTACCTTTGACGGCAGGGGGTACAGCGACAGTCCCAAGGCCATTTATGAATATATGTGCAGCGATCCTCGCTTTGCGGATTACACTTTTGTGTGGGCTTTTCGGGAACCGAAGAAATTCACGTATGTGCTGGATCACCTCAATACTTATATAGTTACCGTAAATACCCCGGCTTATGAGGAAGCTTGCGCCCGGGCAAAGTATTGGTTCTTTAACTATCGGATTGCAGACCATATTTATCCCAAGGACGACCAGGTGTATGTGCAGCTTTGGCACGGTACGCCCCTAAAGCGCTTAGGATACGATATTTCCATTTCTGACAATGCCATGAATTCCAAAGAGGAAATTCGCCAAAAATACAAGGTGGATGCAGAGAAGTTTAAGTATATTTTGGCACCCTCTGCCTTTGCGGCGGAGAAGTTCATTTCCGCCTGGAATTTGCAGGCGGTGGGCAAGGCGGACACGGTGCTGGAGGCAGGCTACCCTCGCAATGACTTTTTGATTAACCATACGCCGGAGGATGAGGCGCAAATCAAAAGGGAATTGGGATTGCCGGCGGATAAAAAAGTCATTCTCTATGCTCCCACATGGCGGGACAATCAGCATGACGCCAAGCTGGGCTATGTGTATCGCACCCACATGGATTTTGACGCCCTGCGCCGGGAATTCGGTGACGATTATGTGATCTTGTTCCGTGCCCACTATTTGGTGGCCAATTCTTTTGATTTTAAGAAATACAAGGGCTTTGTATACGACGCCTGCGGCGTGACGGATATTAACCGGCTGTATGTGGTGGCAGATGTGCTCATTACCGATTACAGTTCTGTGTTTTTTGACTATGCGAATTTGCACCGGCCTATGCTATTTTATATGTACGATCTGGCCAGTTATGCAGGTGAAATTCGTGGATTTTATATTGATTTGGATTGTTTGCCAGGCCCGATTGTGGAAACGCAGGCGGATCTGCATCGGGCACTGCACACCGTAGAGGCGGACAAGTCCCGATATGCGGAGAAGTATGCTGCCTTTAACGCCCGCTTCAATTATTTGGACGACGGCCATGCCGCACAGCGTGTGGTGGAGCGTGTGGTGCTTGACAGAGACGGTACAGATGTGGTTTAATAATAAAAAAGATTATTTTTTAGAAAAGACAGGAGAATCAGATGAAACGGATTTTAACATACGGCACCTTTGATTTGCTCCATTACGGTCATATTCGGCTGTTGCAGCGGGCAAAGGCTATGGGCGATTACCTGGTGGTGGCGCTGTCTACCGATGAGTTTAACGCCGAAAAGGGCAAAAAGGCTTACCACACCTATGAGACCCGCAAGAAGATGCTGGAGGCCATTCGCTATGTGGATCTGGTGATCCCGGAGAACAGCTGGGAGCAAAAGGTCCACGATGTGCAGGAATACCATATTGATACGGTGGTCATGGGCGGCGACTGGAAAGGCAGCGACAAGTTCGATTATTTGAAGGACTACTGTGAGCTGGTGTTTTTGGATCGCACACCGGGTATTTCCACTTCTCAGATCAAAGAGGATCTGGGCTTGCAAGAGGCGGTGGGTGGCGTAGATCAGCTGCCGGACGAGCCGGACGGCGCCCCCGGTCGGGATCAAAAATAAACAGAGTTGTCAAGTACCCTGCCGATTTTCGGCGGGGTTTTGTGGCTTTTATAAGTGGCAGAAAACAGGAGAAATTATGGCTGGAATTCGAAAAAAATTAAAAGCGATCAAGAAGCGGCTGCGCCGTATGGTCAGCAAGACCCCCAAGCGCAAGTTTTATTACGGCTTTTTTTCAAAATACTGCCGTCTGCGTCCCAAGTGGGTGCTGATTGAGTCCTTCCACGGCCAAACGGTGTCCGACTCCGGGCTGGTGCTGGCGCAAGAGATCGCACGGCTTTACCCGGGGCAGTACCGGGTGTTCTATGCCACGGAGGACAAAAAGAAGCACCAAGCCTTTGTGGATGCGGCGGGACTGCAAGTGGAGCTGGTGGATGTGACCACTTTCCGCTACACCCGCATTTTGGCTTGCGCCCAGCACATTTTTTCCAATGCATCGCTGCCCATTTATTTCATTAAGCGTCCCGGGCAGGTGTATATGCAGACCTGGCACGGCACCCCGCTGAAGACTCTGGGTAAGCAAATGCGCATGGGCATTGAGTCCATGTACAATGTGCAGCACAATTTTCTGCAAGCGGACTACCTGACCCAGCCCAACGCCTTTACCCGGGATGTGATCCTACGGGATTACAATTTGGAGCCGTTGTATACCGGCAAGGTGGTGATGGCCGGTTATCCCCGCAACAAGGTGTTTATGGAGCCGGAGAAAGGCACCGCCCTGCGCCGGCAGCTGGGGCTGGAGGACAAGACCGTTTATGCCTATATGCCCACCTGGCGGGGCCAGAGCAACCACAGTGTGGATGTGCTGGAATATGCGGCACAGGTCAAAAAAATTATGCAGCAGGTGGACAGCGGCTTAAAGGACGACCAGGTGCTGTATGTGAATTTTCATCCGATTTTGCACGGGGCGGTGCAGTTGGATGCGTATCAGCATATTCTGCCGTTTCCTACAGAGGTTAGCAACTACGAATTTTTGAATTGTGCAGATGCGCTGATCACCGATTATTCCAGTGTGTTCTTTGACTTTTCCTTAACCAAGAAGCCCATTATCCTGTTTATGTATGACTACGATACCTATTTGGCAGACCGTGGTTTGTATATGGATGTGCGCTCCCTGCCGTTTCGCCAGATCTACAAGACGGACGAGCTGGTGGAGTGCCTGCGCAGCGGCGCTTGCTTGCAAGATGATTACAGCAATACGGAGTATTATCATACATTCTCTAAGTACGATAGCCCGGATGTAAGCGAAAAGCTGTTAAAGCTGGCCTTTACCGGCGACTCCGGCGATCTGGAAGTGATCGACTACGGCAAGAATAAAGAGAAAACCTGGCGAGTGCTGTACCCACAGCCGATTACCCAGCTGTCTGATTTGCGTACACTGGCGAAAAAGGCAGACGACCACACGCTGGTGCTCATGGAGAAAAAGTGGTTCAAAGGGGATTTGAGCCCGGTGCTCCACGATCAGTTTAATGACGCGTTTCCTTATGTGATCACCACCATGACCGTGCCGCGCACCTATATTGAGGCGCTGCTGGCGTCCTTTGGCGTGCGGCGGGTGCAAGAGCGACTGCTGCGGCGGGATCAGCAGCGGATCTTCCCCAATTTGAAAATCGATGGCAAGTATCGGCGTCACAGCAGTGTGTTTGCACCCGGTTACACGACGGACTTGGAAAAAGCCGTGCGTGTGCCCCTGGAGCAGTGCACTGTTCGGGACGGCGTGGTGCAGTTGCAGTATGGCGCCATTTCGGCCGATTATACCGTTTTGCAGCAGGCGGTGCTGAATCAAAAAGGCTGTGTGCTGGCATCATGGGACGCACCGGAGGATGCCACCACTGGCGCGCGGTATGATTTGCGTACAGTGGTCGAGGATGTGCAACTGTATATCCGCAGAGGGTGCGTGCCGGCGTTGATCGCTCGCAGTGGCAAAACCGGTCGCCGGGTACTCTTGACCTTTGATGATCCCCAAAAGCGCCGCCGGGCACAGGTGAAAGCCAATGCCTGGAACAAGGCACCGTATTACTACGGTGTGGATCAGAGCATTTATGCGGTTTCTAAAGATTATTTTTCCCCGGCCTTTCGCCGTGCGGCGGAGAATGGACTGCTGCCGGATCGGCAGGCGGCTTTGGCCGTCTTTTCTGCGGAGCGGCAGCCCCAGCCCCTGGTGCTGTTGCCGTTCTTGGAGAATAAGAAAAATGCCCCACGGTGCCTGACTGTTTGGCTGACCACACCGGAGTTGGCGATGAACCGGCTGCAGCGGGGCGCGGCCTTGCAACGGCTGCATTGCAAGGGCCACCGGTGCACCATGCACCTGGCGCTTAAGGGAATCGAACCGGACCAGGTGGTGGGCGGCGTGTTGCAGTTCCGTTCCAAGACGGAAGAGATCGCCGTGCCGTTTGACACACGGGTCAAGCGCCGCCGCGGTGGCAGTGCAGTGCGTCTGGATCTGCAGCTGGACGCGCACTTGCCGCTGAAGGAGCTGTATTGGGACGCTTATGTGCAGATCCGCCAGTTTGACGCCGTGTATCCGGTGAAGATCGTGTCTGCCAAGCCTTTACAGCGGTGGCAGCTGTTCTTTACCAACTGCCAGGCGTTGGTGGACGATACCCATATTTTGTTCCCCTACTACAGAAAGGGCGGCCAGTTGTGCTACTGTTATCGCCCCTTGTGCGAGTACGACACGGCGGCGGTGCGCCTGCGGGAGATTACTGCCTATACACTGTATATGTTGTTCCGTCCTCTTTGGCAGCGGCAAAAGAACTGGGTGGTGTATGAGAAGTTCTGCAAGACCGCCCAGGACAACAGCTACTATTTCTTCAAATACTGTATGGAGCACTTGCCGGAGAAAGAGCGGCGGCATATCTATTATATTATGGACCCTCGGGAGCCGGACTACAAGAATGTGGCCGGTTACGGCCGCCAGGTGGTGCCCTTTATGAGTCTCAAGCACATGCTGCTGAGCCTGTCTATGAAGATTTGCATTTCTTCCGACTCTACCTCCCATTTGTATGTGTGGCGCTCTAAGCCCAGCATTGTGCGCCGAGCCATTAAGCAAAAGGAAGAGCTGTTTTTGCAGCATGGCGTTACCGCTATGAAGCGGGTGGACCAGCTGTTTGGCAAAAATGGCAGCAGCCCCATGACCTACTTTGTCACCTGCTCCCGGCCGGAGCACGATATTGTGGTGCGGGAGTTTGACTACGAACCGGAGAATGTGCCCATTACCGGCTTTGCCCGCTGGGATGTGCTGGGGGACAAGTCCACATCGGACGATCCGTTTATTCTGATGATGCCCACTTGGCGCTCTTGGCTGGAAGAAGTAGATAACGATACCTTCTTGCAAAGCGATTACTACAAAAATTATTCTGCTTTGCTGACGGACCCGGCGCTGGACGAGATGCTTCGGCGCAATCATACCCGTCTGGTGTTTTATCTGCACCCCAAATTTGCCGGGTATATGGATAATTTTAAGGACAAGATCAGTCCCCGGGTCACCTGTATTCCTTTTGGCCAGCAGCCGCTGAATGAACTGATGATGCGCTGCAAGCTGCTGGTGACGGACTATTCCAGTGTGTGCTGGGATGTGTTGTACCAAAATAAGCCGGTGGTGTATTACCAGTTTGACTATGACCTGTATAACCAGGTGCACGGCTCGTATCTAGATATGACCACCCAACTGCCCGGCGACCGGTTTACACAGGTCGAGGACCTGGTGCCCTGCCTGGACAGCTACGCGGCAGCGGGCTTTGAGATGAAGCCCAAGTACCGCAAAATGGCCAAGCAGTATTTTATGTTCCGTGACCACCACAACAGCCAACGAATTTACAAATTCTTAAAGCAAAACGGCAATTAAATGCAGCGTGAAGGCGTATATGTGCGGCATATACGCCTTTCTTTTTATGTTTTGACTTTACAGGTTTACAAATATCGTATATAATGCTTGTACAAGCACTTTTGATGAGGAGAGAAGCAGATGGAGCAGAAAACACCGGATATTAGCGTTATTATACCCATTTATAATGTGGAGGAGTATTTGGAGGCTTGCTTGGATTCTGTTGTCCAGCAAACGAAAGATAACCTGGAAGTGATTATGATTGATGATGGCTCTCAGGACGGAAGCGGGGCAATTGCCCGTCGCTATGCGCAGACTTATCCGTATTTTCATTATCATAAGCAGGAAAACGGCGGCTTGGGTCGCGCCAGAAATGTGGGCGTATCATTGGCTTCAGGCAAGTATATCATCTTTTTGGATTCAGACGATATGGTTACACCGGATGCGTATGAAACCATGTTTTGCCTGGCGGAACGGAATCAAAGCGAATTAACCGTTTGTAATGTGGCTAGATTTAATTCCACAAGAACCTTTGATTCTCCCCTACATCGGCGTACATTTGATTCGATTGAGGAATGTACGCATATCAGCAAGGATTACAACCTGATCTATGATACCACATCATGGAACAAGCTGATTTTGCGCAGCTTTTGGAACGCACATCATTTCGCTTTTCCGGAGCATATTTTATACGAGGATATACCGGTCACCATTCCCATGCACTGTGTAGCCAACAATGTGTCTGTTATGCGCAGCGTAGGTTATCTTTGGCGTGTGCGGGACGGTGCGTCCAAATCCATTACGCAAAATACTTCCAGTATGGATAATTTGAAAGATCGCCTTGCGGTTATGAAAATGGTGGACCGCTTTTTTGATGCACAGGTAACGGATGCGCAGTTGAATTTAGAGCGCCAAAAAAAGGCGTTGGAAATCGACTTGATGATTTTTGTAAACATTTGCCGTTCTTTGGAACAAGAACAGGCTGTGCAGATGCTGGAGCAGATCAATGCTTATTTGGATGAGGCAATCAGTCCGTCTGCTTACGATTCTATTTCAGCATTAAATCGCCGAAAGTATTTCTTTGTGCGCCAAATGGATTTGGACAGCTTGGTACAGCTGATCGAGTACAAGCAGGACTATTATTCTGCACCGGTGGAAGAACGCGATGGTCGTTTCTTTGTACAAACCCCTCCGGCGCTTTTTGGTGCGCAGGAGCAGGAGATTACAAGAGAGCTAACCGTTTTGGGGCCCAGAAAGTACATCAACAATATTGCGATTGATGGCGGGCAGATTGACATTTTTGCCCATTTATATATTGCAAGAGTGAATATACGCGATGTTTCTGAGCAGCAGGTGCAGGCATTTCTTTATAATCCATGCACCGGCGCACAGTTGCCGCTGCCTACTGAAAAAATTGAAAATTCTGATTTGACGGACATACGCGGTACGGTATTTAACAGTAAGACCGGCGTAAAGACACACTACAATTACGACGGTACCGGGATCAAGATGACTTTATCCTTAGAGCAGGTGTTGCAGAATGAGGAGCAGAGCGGATGGAATTCCATTCTGATTCGGTATAAAAATCGTGTGACAGAGGGCGTCCTTCTTTTATCTGGTATAGATGGAAAGGTGCGTCAAAAATATAATCGCCATACGGTTTTAGCGGGAGATGACCGAGTCTCCTTGCAAATCTTTACAAAAAACGAGCTGCGCCTGTTTATACAGCGAGAAGATAATTTTTTACAGGATTTGCAGTATCGGGACGGTCAGATTCATTTTGCGCTGGAGCAGCCGGCACAGGCGATATGGGCGCAGGATGCGTCCGGAAACCGCGTGTTTGCCGATAGGGCGGATCAGCAGAATTTTGTCATGTGTTCGGCAAATTTTGCACCGGCAGGGCAGTATGATTTCTATATTGAAAAAGCCGACGGTCGCCAGGAGCAACTGCTAAGTCGCAAGACGAAGATTACAGCTGTTGATTGCGAAAGTTGTGTGGGTGTTTTTCGTTCAAATCGTACCCACATGGTACGGGCTGGTTTCCACACGCGGATTACGCTGGCGAAAAAAGTGCGTAAAGAAAAGAAACATTTCTATTTGCAAACCGTAACTGCCGGTGACGGTGCGGAAATTGCCGCTGCCACCCAAGCAATTCTGTGTGTTGACGATCCGATTGCAGAAAGCAAATTGGTTTTGGCACAAGCGAATTGCACTATGGAAAACGGTGAACGCATGTGCAGCTTTGTTGTGGATTTTGGTTGTCCGCAGGTGACAAAAGACCTGTATCAAAGTTATCGAGAAGTGTATGTGGAGTATCTTTTGCCGGACGGTCGGGAAATTCGCGATTTGATATACAGTCCCAAATACTTCAATCATAAATTCAAGTTTGAAACCTTACAGGTGGACATATATCGCTTTATGGAGGGATATGTGCGCTTGCGTGCGGAGCAGCTTTGGCGAGAGAATGAAAATACGCAGCAAAAGCGAGACGCATTGGTGCATGAAAAATATCCGCTCTATAGACAGAAAAAAATTCACCCGCGGCGGATTCTGTTTGAGTCTATGTGGGGATCTAAGTACAGTTGCAATCCGCAGCACCTGTATGAATATATTGACGCAAATTATCCTGAGTACGAGTGTATTTGGTCATTAAAAGACGCACGCACACCGGTGCCGGGACATGCTAAGCGTGTGCGTAGAGGTTCCCAGGAGTACTACTATTATTTGGCAACCAGTAAGTATTTCGTCAATAATGTGAACTTTGAAACAGCATATGTAAAACGCGACGGGCAAATTGAAATTCAAACAATGCACGGCACGCCGTTGAAAACGCTTGGACTGGATGTGGTTGCTGATTTTCCAAGCCAGGCCAGCCGCCAACAGTATATTGAGAAAAATCACCGCTGGAATTATCTGATTGTGCAAGGAAAATTCATGGAGGACAAGGCGGTACAGTGTTTCGACTTTCACCGGGAAATATTAAAGACCGGATATCCGCGCACGGATGTGCTTTACCATACGGATGCGGAAAAGGTGAAACAAATCAAGCGCCAATTAGGCTTGCCGCTGGATAAAAAGGTGATTTTGTATGCACCAACCTGGCGCGTGCGCAATCGTTTTGAAATGCAAATGGACTTGGAAAAAATGCGCAAGCATTTAGCAAACGAGTATATTTTACTGGTTCGATTGCATCATTTTTGTGCTACCGGATATGAGATCCCCGCAGATGGAGAATTTATATTCGATTTGAATGCGTACAACTGTGTGGAGGATCTGTACCAAATTTCTGATCTGCTGATTACGGATTATTCTTCCATTATGTTTGACTATGCGCTGCTGCATAAACCCATGCTGTTCTTTACTTATGATCTGGAAGAATACAGCCAACAATTACGCGGTGTGTATGTGGATATTGAGAAAGAAGCGCCGGGACCGCTGGTCTTTAATACAGATGAGATTATTTATGCAATTAACCATCTGGAGGCAGAGGTGGAGAAGTGCCGGCCGCGCACGGAGCGTTTTATAGAAAAGTTCCTTACCTATGAGCAAGGCGATTCTTGTGAAGAAATTGTGCAGCGGGTATTGCGACCAAAATCATTTTATCATTTGCTGTCAAAAATAAAAAAGCGCTAAACAGAAAGGCCGATGATCTGAAAAGATCACCGGCCTTTTTATGCGTTTTTTATTTGTTTGATATTTGATTTACGGCTTTCTCCGTTTTTGTGCATAGCCAATGTGTGAATATGTCAAATCGTATTCCCTTCTTTATCCATTCTAGCACAATGGAAATGCCCAGCGAAATGCCAAAGAGCACCAGGGTAATTAGCCAAAAATAACGGAATGAATAGATAAAATCAGTGAAGAAGTTAAATCGAATGAAGGTGTGGATAAGAAAAATATTAAGCGAATGTTTGCCAAAGAAGCACAGCAGTTGCTGAATCACCGGGATCCGCACCACATACCGCTTGCAAAAGAGAATGAAGATCAACGGTGCAACGGCATAATGCAACTCCCAAGCCTGGTATCGCTCTACTCGACTACAAACCAAATAACAGATTACTAATGCGCAGAGCCAAAAGAGAAAGCGCACAACTGCCCACAGTGTTTTATTCTGTAAGGGTTGAAATTGTGCCATGCGCGTAAACAAATTATACTGGGCAAAGAGCATACCAAATAAAAGTGCCAAGAGAAAGCCGTATGGATTGATGCTGCCGGGATAACCTACTTTTAGCAAACGGGGCAACATAACAATTAAAATGACAAGCGGTACATAGCCGATTTTTTTGGCTAACCGGGTAAAACAGGGAACCAATGCGATAAAGAGAATCGCGGCACCCATGTACCACCAAGTTGTATTTAGTGTTGGCGTTTTGAAAAGGCTTGCCAGTCCAAGAAAATCAAGAAACGCATAAAAGGCACCGCGTATATTTCCATCGGTGCAGTAGGTTTTTATGGGTAGATCTGCATAAATCCATGTTGAGATCAGCGCAAGGATATAAATGAACCAGTACCCGCTCATGGTCTTAATTGTGCGAGAGACAGTCCAAGCGGAAGCGGATTTGGCAGTATTCGGTTGTTTGGAGAATGACAAATATAATCCGTATCCGCTAATAAAGGCAAAAATGCCAACGCATATTTTGGAAAAATAGGAGAGGGACACAGTAAAGTCCTGCGAAAACGGCGCGAAGGATACGGTGTATCCGGCAAACCGGCCGGGATCCAAAAAGCAGTGATGAAAGATCATCAACAGAATGGCGATGCCTTTGAGAGCGAGTGAATCCTTTTTTGTCAATGTGCTTGCTTTGTCCATTTTTACCCCTTTTTCTTACCAAAATAGTTAAAAAAAGTATAACATATTCCTTTATTTTTGTAAAGACGGCACGATTGACGGCAGGGTGCGCAGGGCTTATAATAGGCATAGAGCAGAGCAAAGAAGGTACGGTTATGGAATACAAATATGAGCTTCACTGCCACACCGGCGCCGTCAGCCGCTGCGGGCGGGTAGAGCCGGAAAAGATTGTGGAGATGTATGTGGAGGCCGGGTACAACGGCATTGTGGTTACGGACCATTACAGCCCCATGACCTTTCCGATTCACCGGCTGGCGTGCCCCCAAAAGGCGGCGGATTTTTACCTGTCCGGTTATCGGCGGATGAAGGCGGCGGCCCCGGAGGGCTTTACTGTGCTGCTGGGTATGGAGCTGCGCCACTACTGGACCGCCAACGATTACCTGATCTACGGCGTGACGGAGAATTTTGTCAAGAACGCCGGCAATCTGATGAATGTGTGGGAGCCGGGGGTCAAAGCCCTGTGCGAGCAAAACGGCTTTCTCATTTACCAGGCGCACCCTTTCCGTGTAGGTATTCGCCGCACGGATCCGAAGAATATTGACGGGGTGGAGGTGTATAACGGCAAGACGGACGATCGGCGCAACGCCCAGGCGCTGGCGTGGGCCAAAGAGAACGGCAAGCTGATGGTCTCCGGCTCCGATTTTCACACCCCGGAGCATTTGGCAAGGGTCGGAATTATTACTAAAAAAACCATCCAAAATAATGCAGATTTATTAACAATTCTTAAAAATTCCGATTTCCGGTTGATAAATGTTGACTTATAAGCGGGAATTGGTATAATATCAAAAACGCTGCATACCAGTTATGCGGCGTTTTTTCTAAAAAGTGTCTAATTTCAAGTAGGTGATTCTATGTATAAAATCGTTGCCAAGCAGGTGCTGAACCCCACCGTTGTGCGTATGGAAATTCAGGCGCCTTATGTGGCAAAGAAAGCCCAGGCCGGCCAGTTTGTGATTCTGCGGGTGGACGACCGGGGCGAGCGTATCCCCCTGACGGTGGCGGACTATAACCGTACCGCCGGTACGGTGACCATTATCTTCCAGCTGGTGGGCGCTACCACCAAGCAGTTGGCGCGGCTGGAGGTGGGCGACAGCTTGCAGGACTTTGTAGGCCCTCTGGGCAATCCCACCAAGGTTACCGGCTACCGCAAGGTGGCTGTGGTTGGCGGTGGCGTGGGCTGCGCCATTGCGTACCCGGTGGCCAAGGCGCTGCATGAGAACGGCGCCCAGGTGCACAGCATTGTGGGTTTCCGTACCAAGGATCTGGTGATCTTGCAGCAGGAGTTTGAGAAGGTCAGCGACCGGTATGTGCTCATGAGCGACGACGGCTCCGTAGGTGAAAAGGGGCTGGTGACCAACGCCCTGGAAAGCCTAATCCAAAGCGGTGAGCAATACGATTTGGTGATTGCTATCGGCCCGCTGGTGATGATGAAGTTCGTGTGCAAGACCACGGAGAAGTACGGGATCCGCACCGTTGTGTCTATGAACCCCATTATGATCGACGGCACCGGTATGTGCGGCGGCTGCCGTCTGCTGGTGGGCGGTGAGACCAAGTTCGCCTGTGTGGACGGGCCGGAGTTTGACGGCCATTTGGTGGATTTTGACGCGGCTATGGAACGGGCTGCGCTGTATAAAGACTTTGAGCGGGAAGCGGACTGCAACCTGCTGCGACAGGAGGTGCAGGACTGATGAATCCCTTAAAGGCCAATGAAATGCCTCATCAGGAGCCACTGGTGCGCAACAAGAACTTTTTAGAGGTAGCTATCGGCTACGATGCGCAGACGGCCATGGACGAGGCGCTGCGCTGCCTGCACTGCAAGCACAAGCCCTGTATCTCCGGCTGCCCGGTGCAGATTCATATTCCGGATTTTATCGCCAAGGTGGCAGAGGGCGACTTTGAGGCCGCCTATCAGATCATCAGCGAAAGCAGCTCCCTGCCGGCAGTCTGCGGCCGGGTGTGCCCCCAGGAGCGCCAGTGCGAGAGCAAGTGCGTGCGGGGCATTAAGGGCGACGCGGTGAGCATCGGTCGTCTGGAGCGCTTTGTGGCAGACTGGCACAACAGCCACTGCAAAGTATGGCCCGCCGTACCGGAACAAAACGGGCACAAAGTAGCCGTGATCGGCAGTGGTCCCAGCGGATTGACCTGCGCCGGCGATCTGGCCCGGTTGGGTTATGATGTAACGGTGTTTGAGGCGCTGCATATTGCCGGCGGTGTGCTGGTGTACGGTATTCCGGAGTTCCGATTGCCAAAGAAGATTGTGGAGCTGGAAGTAAACGGCTTAAAGGCGCTGGGTGTAAAGATTGTTACCAATGTGGTGATCGGTCGCTCCATGAGCATTGACGATCTGTTTGAAGATGGTTTTGAGGCGGTGTATATCGGCTCCGGTGCCGGTTTGCCCCGGTTTATGGGCATTCCCGGCGAGAGCCTGAAAGAGGTGTACTCTGCCAATGAGTATCTGACTCGGGTAAACCTGATGAAAGCGTATCAGCCCGGCAGCACCACCCCCATTTACCTGTCTCTTATACACATCTCCGAGCCCACGAGACTCCT
>ERZ1026943.357-NODE-357-length-26055-cov-11.313769_pt1 | contig 26055 bp, 20 predicted proteins | sample MGYA00519461_ERZ1026943 | MGnify/ENA primary metagenome ERZ1026943 (study PRJEB26926, sample SAMN06164617) | human gut metagenome | biome: ENVO:00009003; feature: ENVO:2100002; material: ENVO:00002003 | host: Homo sapiens | place: USA | collected 2012 ...
AAAACAAAAAAGCCATGAAATCTTTCGATTTCACGGCATTTTCTGGTGCGATGGAAGGGACTCGAACCCCCGGCCTACTGATTCGTAGTCAGTCACTCTATCCAGCTGAGCTACCAACGCATACGTTCCGTTCGGAACATGATGTATTTTATCACGAAGGAAGGGGTTTGTCAACAGCTTTTTTAAAATATTTTTATATTTTCCGAAAAAGAACGTCTTTTCTTTGATTTTACTGCGGCTTTTCTGTAAATCTTCTGCCGTCCCGGCGCAAAAAGCGGCTTTTACAACCGCTTTTCGCCCGCCGGGCGGGGGATCCAGCAGGTACAGATGCACAAAAATATCGGTTTTTCCTGTGCAGCCTGTCTATAGGCGAGGGGACAGAACCTCCTGCACGCCCTGTACCCGTGTACGGGCGGGCATCCGGTTCCTCATAAAATCCGGGGCAACGCTCCGGCTCAGCCCTCCTGCGCCAGCTGGCGGGCGATTTTTACACCGGTGGGGGTGGCGGCAAGGCCGCCCTGACCGGTCTCGCGCAGGTCGGGGGAGAGCAGACTGCCCACGCGGCCCATGGCGTCGATTACCTCGTCGCAGGGGATGGCGTAGTCCACCCCGGCCAGCGCCATGTTGGCGCAGGAGACCGCGTTCACCGCGCCCACCACGTTGCGCTTGATGCAGGGCACTTCCACCAGACCCGCCACGGGGTCGCAGACCAGGCCCAGCAGGTTGCCCAGTGCCATGGCGGCGGCAGCGGCGCACTGCTCCGGGGTGCCGCCCTTCAGGTTACACAGGGCGGCGGCAGCCATGGCGCTGGCTGCGCCTACCTCGGCCTGACAGCCGCCCTCTGCGCCCGCCAGCGTGGCGCGGGCGGCGATGACCTGCCCGAAGCCCGCCGCCACATACAGTGCGTCGCAGACGGCGTCCTCGTCTGCCTGCCCGGCGCGGGCCAGTGGCAGCAGCACCGCCGGCAGCACCCCGCAGCTGCCCGCCGTGGGCGCGGCTACGATGCGCTTCATGCAGGCGTTGCACTCGGCGGTCTTTAGGGCCTCTGCCGTGACGGCGGCCAGATAATCATCGCCCAGCAGGCGTCCCTGCTGCCACGCCTGCTCCACCTTGGCGGCATCGCCGCCGGAAAGGCCGCTGCGGCTGCGCTGCGTGGGGTCGTATTCCTGACTGGTGGCCTGCATCACCTGCCACAGGTGCCGCATGGCGGCGCGGCTGTGCGCCTCGGTCAGGCGGCTCTCCTCCAAATCGCTGCGCAGCACCGCTTCTGCCAGCGTGATCTTCTGGCTGCGGGCAGCAGCCAGCATCTCTTCACAGGACAAAAATGCCATGGCTCATTCCTCCGTTTCTTCCGGCTCGTCCACGTTCAGGCAGGTCACCTTCAGCAGACCCGGCATCACCGCCAGCTGCCGTTCCAGCGCGTGGGGGATGTGGGAGTCGCACTCCAGCACCATCACCGCATAGCCGCCCGCAGCGGCGCGGAACACCTGCATGGACGCGATATTGATGCGCCGCAGCGCCAGCGCCATGGTCACCTCGGCAATGCAGCCGGGGGTGTCCTCGTTGTGGATAATGAGGGTGTTGCTGTCCCCACCAAAATCCGCCGGGACGCCGTCGATCTCCGTGACGCGGATGCGTCCGCCGCCCACCGACGCCGCCTTGAGCGAAAGCTGCCGCCCGGTGCGGCTGGTCAGGGTGAGCACGGCGGTGTTGGGGTGGGCAGAGCGCAGCTCTACCGGGTGGATGCTGAACTGCATCCCCCGCTGCGCGGCCAATGCAAAGCTGTCCGGCAGGCGGGGGTCGTCCGGGCGCAGGCCCAGCAGCCCCGCCACCAATGCACGGTCGGTGCCGTGCCCTTTGCCGGTGGTGGCAAAGCTGCCGTACAGGCCGATGTCTGCCTGCGCCGGAACCTCGCCCAGAAGCTTTTGTGCGGTATAGCCGATCTTTGCCGCACCGGCGGTGTGGCTGGAGGAGGGTCCGATCATCACCGGGCCCAAAACATCAAATAATCGCATAGGGGACAGCCTTCCTTTCCTGAGGGTTTTCCCACTTTTGCGCGGCAGCTGCTGCCGCAAAACGCGCTTTTTTCCTGCTTGAATGGACTAAAATTGCCAAAACGGCACATTTTTATCAAGTTTATTATACCGCTTTTGCTGCACTTGTGCTATAATAACTTTATTAATGTTTGAAAATGTCCCCAAAATGGCGTTCTGGCTGCTGCCTTGCAGCGTCGCCCCGCCGCCAAGGGAACAACACGGAGGGTAGATCCTATGAAACTGGTAAGCGTGGAAACTCCTGAAAAGAGTGTCTGCAAAATGACCTTCAGCGCTACGGCTGAGGAACTGGAGGCCGCCTCCAATGCGGTCTATGAGCGCACCCGCGCCACTTATACCATCAAGGGCTTCCAGAAGGGCGAGGCCGACCGCGCACAGATCGAGGCTGACCGCGGCGAGCACACCTTCTGGTACGATGCCATCAACGACCTGATGGATCAGGATGTGCCTGCTTTGTACGAGGCTGCTTTGAAGGAGCACGGCTTTGCGCCGGTGGATGATCCCAGCTACGATCTGGTAAGCGTGAAAAAGGACGAGGGCTTTGTGGCTACCGCCACCGTGGCGCTGCAGCCCGAGCTGAAGCTGACCAAGACCACCGGCTTTACCACCCAGTGCGTCACCCCGGAGGTGACCGACAAGGAGATCGACACGGTGCTGGAGCGCCGCCGCAACTACGCCGCAGAGCTGGTGCCCCACAAGGGCCCCGCTGTAAAGGGCAATGTGGTGCACATGGACTTTGAGGGTCTTCTGGACGGTGTGGCCTTTAAGGGCGGCACGGCAAAGGACCAGTCGGTGCAGCTGGGCAGCGGCCGCATGATCCCCGGTTTCGAGGACGGCATTCTGGGCCACAAGGCAGGGGACGAGTTCGAGATCAACGTCACCTTCCCCCAGAACTACCCCAACAAGGAGCTGGCCGGCAAGCCTGTCGTGTTCAAGATCAAGCTGCATGACGTGTGCGTGCGTCAGCTGCCCGCCCTGAACAGCGATTTTGCCAAGAAGATGGGCAAGGAGACCATGGAGGAGTATCGCGCCTTCGTGAAGCAGCAGCTGTTCGACGGCCGCCACGGCGGTGCACTGAACCATGCCAAGGACATGATCCTTGGTCAGCTGGCCGATGCCGCAGAGGGCGAGATCCCCAGCATTCTGGTGGAAAATGCCTACCAGCAGCAGATGCAGGTCATCCAGCAGCAGCTGCAGATGCAGCGCATGAGCCTGAACACCTACCTGAGCCAGATCCATGAGACCCGCGAGAGCTTTACTGCCAAGGTGCGTGCCGCCGCAGAGAAGAACACCCGCGCCCGCATGGCACTGCTGCAGATCGCACAGCAGGAGAACCTGCTGCCCACCGATGAGGAGATCGACAAGCAGCTGGCTGAGCGCGCCGAAAAGACCAAAAAGACGGTGGAAGAGATCAAGGCAGGCACCGATATCGCTGCTCTGCGCCGCAACGAGGGCATCCGCAAGGCTGCCGATTGGGTCATCGACCACTCCACCATCGAGGAAAAGGTAGAGAGCAAGTAAGCGCTGACGGTTTGGAATGCGCGCCGCGCTGCTCTGCGCATCAATAGAGGAAAAACAATTTTAAATTTGAGAACCGGGAAAATCTGCGGATTTTCCCGGTTCATTTTTCACAGAAAGGAATGCAGTTCTCCTTTACGACCTTTCCCGTGAAAATGCAATGCCGGGCGGTCCGCAGACCGCCCGGCATTGATCTATTTAAGAATAATACTTCCGCTGATTATGCGCAGAGCAGCGCGGCGCGCATTTAAATCGTTTTTCAGGTCAGAAGGTTGAAGCCCATGATGACCACGCCCAGCACCACCAGCACGACGCCGGTGGCGCGATTCAGGGTCTTGGGGGTTGCCTTATTGGCAAACACGGCGGCAATGCGTGCCCACAGCAGGGTGAACACCACGCACAAGCCCCATACCAGCCAATCAGGCGTGCCGCCGATCATAAAGTGGGACACCGCACCGGTCAGGGCGGTAAAGGTCATGATGAACACGCTGGTGCCCACGGCAGTTTTCAACTCGTAGCCCAGCACGCTGGTGAGGATGAGCAGCATCATCATGCCGCCGCCAGCGCCGATAAAGCCGCAGATGAAGCCGATAAGCACGCCGCACACCACCGACTGCACCGCGCGCTTTTGTGCGCTGACCCCCTGCATGGCCTCCTTGGTGGTCATGACCGGGCGCAGGATGAACTTGACACCCAGCAAGAAGGTCATGAACACCGAGAAGCCGCCCATGGTGGCGGAGGGCATCTTGCTGGCCACCCAGCTGCCCACCACCGTAAAGGCAAGCACGCTTGCCATCATGATCAGGCCGTTTTTGATGTCCAGATTCTTGTTTTTATGGTAGGTATAGGCAGACACCGCACTGGCCAGCACATCCGAGGAAAGGGCAATGCCCACGGCCATGTAGGGGTCCATGTGCAGAAAGGTGATGAGCATGGGGCTGATGACCGCTGCCGCGCTCATACCGGCAAAGCCGGTGCCAAGGCCGGCACCCATGCCGGCAAAAAAGGTGACAAGCACCGTAAACAGCAAGTTCATTTTATCCATTCTCCTTTAAGATCTCGTCCAGATTTTTCCCGATGACCTCCATGGTGCGGAAGAACGCCTCCCGAGTGGCGGCATCGGTGTTATGCAGCAGGCGGGCAAAAAAGCGCTCCTGCACCTCGCGCCCCCGTGCGATGACCGGCTGCGCCTTTTCGGTGCACAGCAGCTGGGTCTTGCGGCGGTCGCCCGCCACGGCGTGGCGCTCCAGATACCCCTCCTGCACCAGACGATCCACGTTTACCGACACAAGGTTCGCTTTGATCTTGCGGATCTCCACGATATCCCGGGCGGTGGTGCAGTCCGGGTTGTTGGCCAGAAACATCAGGATGTCAAAGGCGGTCTGGGGCAGCTTGAGTTCCTGACACAGCGGCTTGCACATGGCGCTGTACGCCTGCGCGGTCTTGAAGCTGATCTCTATGGTAGGGTTCATGGAATGCTCCTTTTGTTCTTATATGGATAGTTCATTTTTGAAGTATTATAGTGCAGATAAGGAGAAATGTCAAGAAAAAAAGAGAACCAGCACGTCCTGCGGACGCGCCGGTTCTCTTTTTCAATATGATGATTGCGTTCAGAACACCGCCACGGCGACCAGACGCACCAGCAGGGCGCACAGCCATGCCACGGCGCACTGGTTCACCACCATGATGGTTGCCCACTTGCCGCCAAGCTCCCGCTTGACCGAGGCCACCGCCGCGATGCAGGGGGTGTACAGCAGGCAGAACACCAGCAGCGGTGCAGCCTGCGCCGGAGTGAGGGCTGCGGTCAGGGCAGCGGTAGAGCCGAAGAGGATGAGCAGGGAGGACACCACGCTCTCCTTGGCCATAAAGCCGGAGATGAGGGCGGTGGAGATGCGCCAGTCCGCAAAGCCCAGTGGGGCAAACAGCGGGGCGATATCGCCCGCGATGCGCGCCAGAATGCTGGCCTGCGGGTCAGCGGTCAGCCGCAGCTGCAGGTCAAAGTTCTGCAAGAACCAGATGACGATGGTAGCGGCAAAGATGACCGTAAAGGCCTTCTGCAAGAAGTCCCGCGCCTTTTCCCACAGCAGCTGCGCCACGTTTTTCAGGCCGGGCAGGCGGTAGTTGGGCAGCTCCATGACAAAGGGCACGGCCTCGCCCTTGAACACGGTGCTCTTGAGCAGCAGCGCCGCCAGCACGCCCACCAGAATGCCGGTGAAGTACAGCAGCACCATCACAAGCCCCGCGTACTTGGGGAAGAACGCCGCCGCAAACAGGCTGTAAATGGGCAGCTTTGCGGAGCAGCTCATGAACGGGGTGAGCAGGATGGTCATTTTGCGGTCGCGCTCCGAGGGCAGGGTGCGGCTTGCCATCACGCCGGGCACGGTACAGCCAAAGCCGATGAGCATGGGCACGATGCTGCGGCCGGACAGGCCGATGCGGCGCAGCAGCTTATCCATCACAAAGGCGACACGCGCCATGTAGCCGGTATCCTCCAGCATGGAGAGGAAGAAGAACAGCACCACGATGATGGGCAGAAAGCTCAGCACGCTGCCCACGCCGGTAAAGATGCCGTCGATGACCAGCGAGTGCACCGCCGCGTTGACATTCCAGTTGGTCAGGGCGGTGTCCACAACGCCGGTCAGGGCATCGATGCCCATTTCCATGAGGTTCTGGAAGAACAGGCCGATGACGTTGAAGGTGAGGAAGAACACCAGACCCATGATGGCGATAAAGGCCGGGATGGCGGTGTACTTGCCGGTAAGGAACTTGTCGATGCGGTTGGAGCGCAGCTGCTCCTTGCTTTCGTGGGGCTTGACCACCGTCTGCGCCACCAGCTCCTGAATAAAGGAGAACCGCATATCCGCAATGGCGGCGGCGCGGTCCAGCCCGCGCTCCTGCTCCATCTGCACGATGATATGTTCGATCATTTCTTTTTCGTTGGGGTCCAGCTTCAAGGCTTCCTCAATGCGGGGATCACCCTCCACCAGCTTGGTGGCGGCAAACCGCACCGGGATGCCCGCCGCCTTGGCGTGATCCTCGATGAGGTGCAGGATGCCGTGGATGCAGCGGTGCACCGCGCCGCCGTGGTCATCCTCGCTGCAAAAATCCATGCGTCCGGGGCGCTCCTGATACTTTGCCACATGGACGGCGTGGTCTACCAGTTCGTCCACGCCCTCGTTCTTGGCGGCAGAGATGGGGATGACCGGGATGCCCAGCATGGCTTCCATCTTGTTGATGCGCACCGTGCCGCCGTTGCCGCGCATTTCGTCCATCATGTTCAGCGCCAGCACCATGGGGATATCCAGCTCCATCAGCTGCATGGTCAGGTAGAGGTTGCGCTCGATGTTGGTGGCATCCACGATGTTGATGATGCCGGTGGGCTTTTCGCCGATGATGAACTGCCGGGTGACAATCTCCTCGCTGGAATAGGGGGACATGGAATAGATGCCCGGCAGGTCAGTGACCTCGGTCTCCGGGTGCCCCTTGATGGCACCGCTCTTGCGGTCCACCGTCACACCCGGAAAGTTGCCCACGTGCTGGTTGGAACCGGTGAGCTGGTTGAACAGGGTGGTCTTACCGCAGTTCTGGTTGCCCGCCAGCGCAAAGGTCAGGGTCTTATCCTCCGGCAGGGGATGTTCCCCCTCCTTGGTGTGGTACTTGCCGCCCTCACCAAGACCCGGGTGCTCCACCATTTTTCCGTCCACCGGGGCGTGCACCACCGGGGTCTTTTCGGTGGGGGTCACGATGATCTGTGCCGCGTCGTCCAGACGCAGGGTCAGCTCATAGCCGTGGATGCGCAGCTCCATGGGGTCGCCCATGGGCGCCAGCTTTACCAGCGTGACCTCCGCCCCGGGGATCAGACCCATATCCAGAAAATGCTGCCGCAGTGCGCCTGCACCGCCCACGGCCTCCACTATGGCGCTTTTGCCGATCTGTAACTCTTTTAACGTCATATCTGTTGCCTTCTTTTATATGTACTGTTCTTATGTGTTAGTCTGTGTTAACAAATGTAGTATAGGCTAACTGACAGCGGATGTCAATAGAGAATATAGACATAAAAAAGCACCGCACACTCTCAGGCGAGAATATGCGGTGCTTTGGTTTTATAAGTTACTTCACGGTGTGGTAGCCATCGGGGTTATTCTTCTGCCAGTTCCAGCTGTCGGCGCACATCTCCTCGATGCCGTACTCAGCCACCCAGCCCAGCTCGTTCTTGGCCTTGGTGGGGTCGGCGTAGCACTCCGCGATATCACCGGGGCGGCGCGGGTCGATGACGTAGGGGATCTCCTTGCCGCAGGCCTTGGAGAAGGCGTGGATGACATCCAGCACGCTGTAACCCTTGCCGGTGCCCAGATTGCAGATGAAGAGGCCGCAGCCGGTCTCCAGCTTGCGGATGGCGCACACATGGCCCCGGGCCAGATCCACAACGTGGATGTAGTCACGCACACCGGTGCCGTCCGGGGTGGGGTAGTCGTTGCCAAAGACGTGCACCTTTTCCAGCTTGCCCACAGCCACCTTGGCGATGTAGGGCATCAGGTTGTTGGGGATGCCGTTGGGGTCCTCGCCGATCAGGCCGCTCTTGTGGGCGCCGATGGGGTTGAAGTAGCGCAGCAGCGCCACATTCAGGCTGGGGTCAGCCTTGCAGACGTCCTGCAAAATGCGCTCGGTGAAGGCCTTGGTGGTGCCGTAGGGGTTGGTGGTAGCGCCCACAGGAAAGTCCTCGGTGATGGGCACACTGGCGGGGTCGCCGTAGACGGTAGCGGAGGAGCTGAACACGAAGTTATGGCAATCATGATGGCGCATCACGTCCAGAATGACCAGCGTGCAGTTGAGGTTATTGTAGTAGTACTCGATGGGCTTGGACACGCTCTCGCCCACAGCCTTGTAGGCTGCAAACTGGATGACGGCGGTGATGTCCGGGCACTCGGAGAAGATCTTCTCCACATCCTCGCGGCGGGTCATGTCTGCCTTGTAGAAGCGGAAATCCTTGCCGGTGATCTGCTTGACCCGGTCCAGAACCACAGGAGAAGCGTTATAATAGTTATCTGCCACCACGATATCGTAGCCAGCGTTCAACAGTTCGATGCAGGTGTGGCTGCCGATGTAGCCGGCACCGCCGGAAACCAAAATTGCCATAGCCGAGTACCTCTCTCACATATCATTTATTGCTTTTTCTCTTTGCGCCGGGCGCTGCCCGGTCTGCTTAAAGCATACCGCTTTTTGCCGCCGACTGCAAGGGGCGCTTTCTTTATTCAGATATATTTTTGTTGCATCTTCTCGCATTACACTTTTGATTGACAGAGATTTTTCGCACTTTTCACATGGAGAGAATGCGCTGTTTGTGCAAAACATAGAAATGGAGAGGGAAACTCCCTCAGTCGCAGCCTCCCACCACGCAAAAACGTCTGCCGAAGCAGACGTTTTTTGCGTAATGTATCCTTTTTAAAGCTTTCCGCACTGTTTGCCGGTGAAGAACCGCAGGGTGGTGGTGGCGCGGAACACCTTGCCTGCCCGCAGCACCGTAGAGGGGAACTCCGGGTGAGAGGGGCTGCACGGATAGTGCTGGGTCTCCAAGGCAAAGCCGCCATACTTCCGCATGGGCTCGCCGCCCTTGCCCGGGGCGGGGCAGTCCTGCAAAAAGTTGCCGGTGTACAGCTGGATGCCCGGCTGGGTGGTGTACAGCTTCATGCTGATGCCGGTCTTATCGCTGGTAGCCCATGCGCAGATGCTCTGGCTGGAGCCGCGTGCACGGTCGATGACATAGCAGTGGTCGTAGCCGCCGCCCACCATGGTGGTCTGGGAGAAGCCGGTGTCGATCTCCTTGCCGATGGTCTTACCGGCGGTAAAGTCCATGGGGGTGTTCACCACGGGCAGGATGTTGCCGGTGGGGCAGGTGGCGTTGTTGCCTTCCAGATAGCGGGAAGCGTAGATGCGCAGCTTCTGGTTCAGCACGTCGCCGCCGCCGTCCAGATTGAAGTAGCTGTGGTTGGTCAGGTTTACGATCGTATCAGCGTCCGAGGACACACGGTAGTCCATGCGGAAGGTGTTGTCGTCGGTAAGGGTGTAGCGCACCGCGATCTTCAGGGTGCCGGGAAAACCATCCTCGCCGTCAGGGCTTACGGCTTCCATCAGCAGGGTATCGCCAAAGTACTTCACCTCATAGATTTTCCGGGAAAAACAGCCGTGCAGATGGTGCTCGCCGCAATTTTTTTCCAGCTGATAGGTCTTGCCGCCCAAGGTAAAGACGGCGTTTTCGATGCGGTTGGCGTAGCGCCCCACAAAAGCACCGCAGCAGGTGCTGCCGGACGAGGTAAAGTCGTTCTCGTAATCTGCCATGGTGTCGTGACCCAGCACCACATCCACCGGGCCGTTTTTGGCCGGGACGATGATATTTTTGATCACGCAGCCGTAATCCAGCACGCTGACGGACATACCGCCGGGGTTCGAGAGGATATACTCGGTAACATTAGCGCCCTCTTTGGTCACACCGAAGGGCTTGGAACGGATCTGTGCCATTGGGCCTCGCCTCCTAAAGCTTTTTTCGGAAATGCAAAAGGGGCAGACTGCCCCCTTTTGCATCTTGTCTGTATTTATGATTATATCACAGTTTTACAGTTTTGTGTTGGAATCCTTTTAGAATTACCATCCAATTTTTGCGGCGATTTTTTGTTAGAATCATCGAAAGTGCCTACAATAGCAAAAAGCGCCCCGCACTTCCGATGGAAATGCGGGGCGCTTTGGTGATACAGGCTGTAAGCCTTATGCTTCCGGCTGAGGCTGTGCCGCAGAGGACTGGGCGGCAATGAACTCGGCGGCATCGTCCGGGATGTCGTCCAAATCCTCATCGCTGCCGATATCCACGTTGAGCGGCGGTTTCTTGAACAGGATATCGTACAGGATAGGCACGATATACAGGGTCATCAGGGTGGCGTAGCTCAGGCCGCAGATGATGACGATGGCCATGCCGCTCATCAGCTGGCTTGCCATATCGTTGCTGAACACCATTTGCAGCATGGCCAGCACGGTGGTCAGGGTGGTCATCAGGATGGGGCGCATACGGGTCTTGCCGGTAGCCACCAGTGCGGCGCGGCGCTCCATGCCGCCCATGCGCAGCTGGTTGGCGTAGTCCACGAACACGATGCCGTTGTTGACGACCGTACCCATCAGCACGATGAAGCCCATCATGGAGATCATGGTCAGCTGCTGGCCGGTGAGCAGCAGGCCCAGCAGACCGCCGGTAAAGGCCAGCGGCACGGTGAACAGCACGATGAAGGGGGACAGCAGGCTCTGGAACTGCGCCACCATGACAAGGTAGACAAAGGGCAGTGCCAGTGCCATCCACTGGATCATCTCGTCGGTCATATAGTTGACGCTGTCGCTCTCGCCGCCCATGGAGAAGGAGCAGCCCTCCGGCATTTCGTCGGTAAGGGCAAAGGCATCCAGCGCCTTTTTCACGGCACGCGCCTGCACCGTGGTGTTGTAGCCCGGGGCAGTCTCGGCAGTGACGGTGACGAACTGGTTCCGGTTCTCGCTGGTGATGGAGTCCGGTGCGGTGCCGGTGGTCCAGCTGGCGATATCCGACAGCTTGCAGGTACCGGTAGCGGTGGTGCCGTCCGCAGACATGACGGTGGTCTCAAAGGTCATGTCCATCATGTTTTCCTTGGTCAGCGGGTCCAGATTGTTGCTGATCTGCACATCCATGGTGGTACCGTCCACGGTAACAGGGGTCTGTGCCGTGGTGGTGGTGGTCAGCTTTGCAGCGATCTGCTGGTACACCTGCGCAACGGTCAGGCCGTTGGCGCGTACCTTATCGCGGTCCACCTGCAGGATGATGGTGGAATCGCCCGCGCCCAGACCGTTGGTGGCGTTCTGGAAGCCCTCGGTGTTGTTCACGATGTCTACCACCTTCTCGGACAGGGCGGTCAGGGTCTCGGCGTCAGTGCCGTAGATCTTGATGGTCAGGCCGGTGGACAGCTGACTGGTCAGGTCATCGGTCATGCCGTACTGCTGGACGGTGGCGGTGCAGTCCGCAACGCCGGCCACGGCTTCCTCCATGGCCTTGCAGGCGGCGTCGATCTTGGAAGAGGAAAGCTCCTCGTTGAGCTTGACGTTGATCTTATACTTGCCGTAGCCGTTGGCGGCGTTCAGCAGGTCGGTGATGGTGGAGGGCAGGCCGAGGTTGGAAACATCCATGCCCGCCACAGTGTTGTCGGGGGTAATGCCTACCTCCTCCACGCCGTCCACAGCCATCACAGCCTGTACCACCTTACCGGCTACATCGTAGGACTCCTCCTTCGAGAGGGTGTCGGTGGTGGAAAGGGTGATCAGGGCCTCGTTGCTGGTGCTGGTGGGCAGCAGCACGATGCCCATGGAGACCACCCGCCAGCAGCAGAACACCAGCAGCAGCACGGCGGCTGCCAGCGGCACAAAGCGCTTCTGCAAAGCCTTTTCCAGACTGCGGCCATAGGCGTTCTGGATCTTATCGAACCATGCCAGCTTTTTGGGCTGGGCATTCTTCAGCACGGTAGCCGAGGCGGCGGGCACCACAGTCAGTGCCACGATGAGGGAAGCCATCAGGCAGTAGCCGATGCACAGGGACATGGGACCCATCAGGTTGCGGATGAGGCTGGCAGAGAACACTGCCGGCAGGAACACGCACACCGAGGTAAGGGTAGAGGCCACGACCGACATACCCACCTGACGTGCACCCTGCACCGCAGCGCGGGCGGCGGGCACGCCGCGGCCGCGCAGACGGTAGATGTTCTCGATGACAACGACAGAGTTATCCACCAGCATACCGATGCCCAGCGACAGGCCGGCCAGCGTCATGACGTTCAGGTCAAGACCCGTGAAGTACATCAGCACCACGGCAAACAGCACCGACAGGGGGATACTGACGCCGACCACCAGCGTGGGCTTGATGTCCTTCAGGAAGATGGCCAGCACGACGATGGCCAGTACGGCACCCACCAGCATACTGGTGAGGATGCTCTTGATGAGGATGCTGATGTAGTTGCCCTGATTGGACAGCACCACAACGTGCAGACCCTCGTACTGGGCTTCCAGCTCCTTGAAAGCGTCCAGACAGTTGGCAGATACGTCACCTGCGCTGGAACTGTCGTCCTTGTAAATTTTCAGCACCGAAGCCTGCTCGCCGTTCAGGCGGGTATAGCTGTCGGCGGCGTTGTCAATGATCTCCACGTCTGCCACGTCGGAAAGGCGCACGTCGCCGTAGCCCTCCACATGGAGCAGCAGCGCACCGCGGATATCGTCCACGCTGTCGTATTCCTCGCCCACCTTCAGCAGCCACGACTCGCCGCTTTCGTCCTTGACGTAACCGGCGGGCATGGAGAAGTTCTGGGCGTAGATGAGGGTGGCAAGGGACTTGATATCCAGCTGCTTGGTCACATCGGCGCTGGCAAGCGCCTTTTCCTTGGCGGCCTCGTACTGGGTCTTGGCCTCGCTGAGCTGCTTTTCGTACTCATTCAGCTGCTCGCGGGCTTCGGTAAACTGCATATAGGCGACCATCTGCTGCTGGGTAAAGTTGCCCAGCGCTTTGGAGAACTCGCTCATCATGCCGGGCACGTTGTCCATGGCCTTGATGGTATCTTCCAGCGTCTTATAGATGACGTTCAGGCTGTCCTGCAATTGCAGCTCGTCTGCCAGATCCGCAGCGCCCTCGCCCTGCGTACCAGTCTCGGTATTGATGCGGTTCTGCAGGGTCTGCAACGCAGAGGAGAGCTTATCGGTGATATCCCGCAGCTCGGACACGATCTCGATCAGGGAGTCGATATCCCGCATACCGGTGCTGTTGAATTTGTCCAGCACCCGCTGCAAACCGGCCTGCACCTCAATGAGAGCCTGCTGCACCTCGGGCTCCTTGACCACGGCGATCAGGTTGTTGACGCTTTGCAGCAGTGCTTCGGCCTGTTTGCGCACCACTTCTACGGCGCTTCCGACCTCAGAGCTCAAGGTGCCCATGACTGTGTTGGACACGGTATTGCCGAAGTTTTTGAACTGCTTATCGTATTCTGCGCGGCCGGCCTTGATCTTGGCCTCGGCATCTTCCAGCTGGGCGTGCGCCACCTCCAGCTGGCTGTCGATGAGCTCCATCAGCTTTTCGTTGATGGCGTCCACCTTTTCCTGATTCAGCTGCACCTGCACCAGCTGCTCCACAAGGCCGCTGGAGGATACGCTGGACACGCCGCCCTTGCGCTGGACGTAGGGGGTCATAGTGTTCTTGATAAAATCAGAAAGCTCGTACACCGAACTGCCCTCGCGGCTGACAGCCACGGTCATAAAGGCGTTCATGTTCATGCTGTACTGTATCACAGAGGGAGTCAGCGCCGTCTCCGGCAGGTCGCTCTTGGCCTGATCCAGCTTGTTGGACACCTGCACCAGTGCGCTGTCCATATCCGTGTCATCCACGAACTGCATCAGCAGCAGGCTGTAGTTTTCAGCCGAGGTGGCGGTGATCTTTGAAACACCCGGCACTGTAAGCGCGTTTTGCAGCACGTCCGAGACCTCGGTCTCCACACGCTCCGGGCTGGCGCCGGGATACACGGTGACCACCATCAGATACGGTGTGCTGACATTCGGCAGCAGGTTGGTTTTCATCTTGGTGATCGACACAAAGCCGAGCATCAGCACCATGATGACTGCAACCAGCACCGTAAATGGTTTTTTGACACTGAATTTTTCCATCTTATCCTACCGTTTCTCTGCCGCACCGCCCGGCGCAACAGTTCCTCCCTCTTTGGGGGCAATGGGTTCTCAACATTCCTATTATACACGCAAGGCGTGTGCTTTCAATAGAGGTGCGGCGAATCTTTTGCGAAAGTTCTGTCAAAATCTGCGAAACGCACAACTTTGCCGCCCCAAAACCGGCATTCTGTCCGCTTTCCTCCCTTCTGCCGCCGGACAAAATTTCGACACCTTTTCCCATACTGCATACGGTTGAGCGGGGCGGATCATTGCAGGGGAGGGAAAATTCAGGGGATATAAAGACTTTTCTTTTTGCATAGAAATGTGCTTTTGATTATGGTATACTAACAGCAGACTGAAAAAGCTGCCCCTTGCGGGGCTTATCCGATACAAAAACGAGGAACACTATGAAAAAAGTCATTTCGGTCCGTTTCAAGGAAAACGGCAAAAGCTATTATTTTGATCCCGGTGACGCTGTCATCCATGCCGGGGAGTATGTGATCGTGGAGACTGCCCGCGGCGTGGAGTGCGGCGAGGTGGTGCAGGGCGTGCTGGAGCTGGCGGATGCCGCCGTACCCAAGGCGCTGAAACCCATCACCCGCATGGCCGACAGCGTGGATATCCGCCGGATGCGCCAGAACCGCGAGGACGAAAAGCGCGCCTACCGCACCTGTCAGGAGTGCATCGCCCGCCACGGGCTGGAGATGAAGCTGGTGGAGGCCGAGTACACGCTGGACCGCTCCAAGATCATGTTCTACTTCACCGCCGACGGACGGGTGGACTTCCGGGAGCTGGTCAAGGATCTGGCCGGCATCTTCCACACCCGCATCGAGCTGCGCCAGATCGGCGTGCGCGACGAGAGCAAGATGATCGGCGGTCTGGGCATCTGCGGTCAGCCCTTCTGCTGCAGCCGCTTTTTGAAGGATTTCCAGCCCGTTTCCATCAAGATGGCCAAGGAGCAGGGCCTTTCGCTGAACCCCACCAAGATCAGCGGTGCCTGCGGCCGTCTGATGTGCTGCCTTGCCTACGAGGAGAGCGCCTACGAGTACCTGAACAGCATCATGCCCATGGTGGGCAGCACGGTGCGCACCCCGGACGGTCTGGGCACTGTGCTGGAGGTGAACCCGGTGTCCGGCTACCTGCGGGTGCGCTGCGGCACCGAGAGCCTTGCGCCCCGGTACTACAAGGTGGGCGTGTGCGAGTATGTGAGCGGCGGCAAGCGCCCGCCCCGCCGTCCCGACCCGGACGACGATTACTCCGGCGTGCGCAACCCCGCCCCGGTGGTGGCAAGCTCCGACGACGAAAAGCGCCCCGCCTGCCCCCGCCGCCGCACGAATGAGAAAGAATGAGCGTCCGGGTGGTTAGTATTATAAAACTAACCAAGCTTCGTGATTTTCGCTAAAAATCTCCGGCAATTTTGGCTATAAGTTAGGCCGTGCTTTTGTGCAACCCCACAAAATATTTTATTTTATTGTTGTGGCAGCACGGTTAGTCTTGCCTTTTCCGGCCTGCTTTGTTAGAATGCAGACAAGGATACAAATTCCGGGGGGCGTGCGTGGCCGTGCCAAGGTACGTTTCTTCATAATTACATCGGCACGGGATAAAAAAGGAGAGTTTATTATGGCACACAAGGTTTCTGACGCATGTGTTGGCTGCGGCGCTTGCGAGGGCGCTTGCCCGGTTGGCGCTATCACCATCGAGAACGGCGCTGCAGTTGTGAACGCTGATTCCTGCATCGATTGCGGTGCTTGCGAGGGTGCTTGCCCCACTGGTGCAATCGCTGCTGAATAATCAGTAGTTTTTGCTGAAAACGCATCAAAAAGGACTGCTGCACACCTGTGCAGCAGTCCTTTTTTGTGGTATCATAAAGTAAATTCATGAAAAACGCAGTTCGGCGCGTCCGCAGACGCGCCGAACTGCTGAATCAAAAACATTTTTCCGCTGCACATGGCCAAAGCACACGCGGCGGCCATTCCTGATCGTCCACCGCAAAAGAGGCACTGCACAAAATGCTGCGCAGCCGCCCCCTTTTTGTTTCATGCACAAATTCCGCAGGAAAATACCCTGCATTTTTTGGAAGGGAAACGACACACTGTCTATGGAACATTCTACGGAAGTTTTGTATAATAGAACTATGGTCTACTGCACCCCGGAGCACCGGTTCGGCTCGGATGCGCTGCTGCTGGCACGCTTCTGTGAGCCGAAGCGCAGCCAGAAAGCCGCAGACCTGTGCTCCGGCTGCGGCATCGTGGCGCTGGAATGGCACGACCGGGGGCATCGCGGCCCCTGCACCGCGCTGGAGCTGCAGCCCGAGGGCAGCGCTCTGCTGGCGGCAGCGGTGGAAGAGCAGCAGCTCACCCACATCACCCCCGCCTGTGCCGACCTGCGCACATGGCGGCAGGATGAGGGGCAATTTGACGTGTGCGCGTGCAATCCCCCTTATTTTACCGAGGGGCCGCAGAGCCAGAACGCCGCCCACGCCCTTGCCAGGCACGAAAACACCTGCGCGCTTGAGGATGTCTGTGCCTGCGGCTTCCGGCTTTTGAAGGACGGCGGGCGGCTGGCGCTGTGCCACCGCCCGGAGCGGCTGGCTGAGGTGCTGGCTGTGCTGCGCGCCCACCGGCTGGAACCCAAGCGGCTGGCCTTTGTAAAGAACGCCCCGGAAAACGCTCCGTGGCTGTTCCTTGTGGAAGCCCAGAAGAACCGCAAGACCGGCCTGCGGGTAGAGCCGGACGTGCTTATCCGCGCCGGTGCGGCGCTGTACGGACGATAAATTCAGGAGGTAATTATGGCAGGAACTCTCTACATCGTGGCGACCCCCATCGGCAATCTGGAGGATATGCCGCCCCGGGTGGCTGCCACCTTTGGCGCGGCCGACTTTATTGCCGCCGAGGACACCCGTGTGACCATGAAGCTGCTGAATTATCTGGGGCTGAAAAAGCCCATGGTCAGCTACTACGAGCACGCCTTGCAGAAGGGCGAAGCCATTTTGCAGCGCATCGAGGCAGGGGAGAGCTGTGCCTTGTGCAGCGACGCCGGAATGCCCTGCGTGTCCGACCCGGGCGAGGTCATCGTGCGGGACGCACTGGCGCGGGGCATCAAAGTAGTGCCCATCCCGGCCGCTTCTGCCTGCGTCACTGCGCTGGCGGTCTCCGGGCAGGACACCTCCCGCTGGGTGTTCGAGGGCTTTCTGCCGGTGAACCGCAAGCAGAAAAAGGAGCGTCTGGCCGAGCTTTTGCAGGAAAAGCGCACCGTCATCTTTTACGAAGCGCCCCACAAGCTGCGCACCACACTGGACGATCTGACCGCCGCCTTTGGCGCAGACCGCAGCATTACCCTGTGCCGGGAGCTGACCAAGCTCCACGAGGAGATCTGGAAAACCACTCTGGGCGAAGCCGTGGAGCACTACCGCGCCGCCGAGCCCCGGGGCGAGTATGTGCTGGTGATGGCGGGTGCGCCCGCCGGTACCGCCGAGGAAGAGGAGCTGACCCTGGAACAGGCGGCACAGCGCGCTTTTGCGCTGACCATTGAGGGTTTCAGCGCTTCTGCCGCCGCCAAGACTGCTGCACAGGGCACAGCCTATTCCAAGAGCGAAGTGTACAAGCAGCTGCTGTTGTTGCAGCAGACTACCGAATGAGGATAGAGGAGGATATTTTTCTGTGACAAAACTACTGGTCCTGAGCGACAGCCACGGCGCGCGTGACGCCATTAAGCGCATTTTGAACAAAGAGCAGAACAACGTGGATGCTGTGATCTTTTTGGGGGACGGCCTGCGGGATCTGGAACAGGCGCTGGCCTTTTTCCCCCATCTGCGGGTGTATTCCGTGGCCGGCAACTGCGATTACGGTGCGCTGGAGCCGCTGGACGGCCTTGCGGGCTTCGATCAGACGGTGGTTTTCTATACGCACGGCCATATGTACGGTGTAAAATACGATTTGGATACACTGGCAGATGCTGCCGCCGCCCGGGGAGCCGAGGTGGCACTGTTTGGCCACTCTCACATTCCCCACGCGGAGCAGCGAGGCAAGGTGTTTTTGTTCAACCCCGGCTCCTGTGGGCGCTGCTACACCGGCCCGGACACCTACGGTCTGCTGACGCTGGAAAACGGCGCAGTGACCGCCTATGAGCACAAAGAGGTACCCAAGCAATGAGCATCAACGAGGTGCGCTATCTGCCGGAATGCGGCAGCACCAACGCCTATGTAAAAGAGCATTTTGAGGAGTTCGGCCCGGTGGCGGCGGTATATACCGAAAACCAGACCGCCGGGCGCGGGCGGCTTGGCCGCAGCTGGGTAAACGCCGAGGGCAAGGCGCTGTACTACACGGTGGCCATCAAAGAGCCGCTGGCACAGCCTGCCACCCTGCCGCTGCTGGCAAGCCTTGCGGTGCGCCGCCAGCTGCAGCTGCGCTACGGCGTGGACTGCCAGATCAAGTGGCCCAACGACCTTTTGCTGAACGGCAAAAAAATCGTGGGCATCCTGTGCGAGAGTGTAAGCTACGGCTACCAGCAGCAGGGGCGGGGCATTTTGTGCGGCATCGGCATCAACCTTGCCCAGCCCCAGAGCTATTTTGACGCCGCCGATCTGCCCCACGGCACCTCGCTGGCCTTGCAGGGCGCTGCGGTGGATCTTGCCACAGACCCCGCATGGCTGGCCGAGGGGCTGACCGACTTCGGCTTTGACCGCAGCCTGTACACCTTTGCCCGGGACGGCTTTGCGCCCTTCCGGGAGGAATACAAGGCCGCCTGTGTCAATCTGGGCCGCCGGGTCACCTTTGACCTGCCGGACGGCAGTCAGGGCGCAGGCGAGGCCGTGGACGTGGACGCCGAGGGGCGTTTAGTGGTGCGCACCGATGCCGGGGAACAGCACGTTTTCACCGGGGAAGTGTCGGTGCACGGTATCTACGGAGCAGTATAATTATAAAAGGGGCAGATGCACAACCGTGCACCAGCCCCTTTTATCTTTGACGATTTGGAATGCGCGCCGCTTTCGCTTTGCGCAGTTTCAGCGGAAAGCATATTTTATAATTCGCAATTCTGGAAAATCTGCGGATTTTCCAGAATTGCCTTTTCACGGGAGGGGTTATCTTCTCTTTTTCATCTGACGGCGGCGCTGGTTAAGGGTCAGCCCGCCGCCGCAGCGCAGGGTAACAAAGCCCAGCGCGCACAAAATCAAAATCAGGGCGCAGAGCAGCAGCAGGGTGGCCTTGATGTCGGTGCGGAAGTCCGACACATACTCCCGGTGGGTCACAAGGTCTACCTGTCCCACCTCGTAGCCATCCAGATAGACGGTGGCGGTGCCAAGCTTCTGCCCCTCCTTGACGGTAGCGGAGACGCGCTCGGGCAGGTCGAAGGAATAGCTCACCTTATCGTCGCTGTGGCCGTAGCCGCTGACCGGGGCGGCGGCGTACAGTTCCACAGCCGGCTCGGTGCGGCACTTGTTCAGGTCTACGGTGGTCAGCACGGTCTGGGTATCCACCAGCGGCCGGTCGGCAAAGCTGGCAAAGGCCCAGTCAAAAAGGTCGTCACACGCGGTAAACAGGTGATCCAGCGTGTCGCAGCCAAGGATCACCAGCCCGTAGCTGTGACCGTCCTGCTGGGCAAAGGCCACGATGCAGCGGCCTGCCAGCGTGGTAAAGCCGCCCTTGACCCACTGGACGTACTCCCGGTAGTTGGTGCTTTCGCTGTTCATCAGGCTGTTAGAGCTGCTGATGGTGTGCTCTGCCTTGCGCAGATTGGTGGCCGGCAGCACATAGCTGGCAGTGCCCGCCACCTGTGCAAAGGTCTGGTTCTCCGCGCAGGCGGCGGCGATCTTTGCCAGATCCTGCGCAGTGGACACGTTGCCGTAATCAAACAAGCCGTGGGCACAGGTAAAGTTTGTGCCGGTGCAGCCCAGCTCCGCCGCCTTGGCGTTCATCTGCTGCACAAAGCCCACCACGCTGCCCCCCACGTCCCACGCAATGACGCTGGCGGCGTCGTTGGCGCTGACGATGAGCATAGCGTTCAGCAGGTCGATGCGGCGCACGGTCTCGCCGATGCGCAGCCCCATGGTGGTGCCGTTGGCGTTCTGGATATCCTTGAACTCCTGCGTCAGGTCGGTGGGTACGGTCACTTCACCGTTCAGGTCCTTGCCGCTTTCCACCAGCAGCAGGGCGGTCATCAGCTTGGTCAGGCTGGCCACATATTTTTGCTGGTCGGCGTTCTGGCTCAGGATGGTCTTGCCGGTGTCCGCGTTGAACAGATACACTGCCTCAGTCTCTGTTGCAGTCTGGACGGGCATGGGGTATACTGCAAATACCGGCAGCACTGCACTGACGGCGACCGACAGCGTGAGCACCAGAGCCGCCAACCGGCGGCAGAACGTGTTGTGAAGCATGAAGGTACCCCCTTGAATCCCGCTCCGGCAAAACCGGCGCGCACATTTTTGTTCCTTACTTATAAGAATACCATAAAAGAACCAAAAGAGAAAGGTGGTTTTTAACAATGTTCTTATCCTTTTGTGGAAAAACGCCCCGCGATGAGGGCGCAGCCTTTGTAGCCCCCAGCGCTACCGTGCAGGGAGATGTGGTTTTAAAGCCCGGCTCCACCGTCTGGTATGGTGCGGTGCTGCGCGGCGACGACGGCACGTTGACCATCGGCAAAAACAGCAACGTACAGGACAACGCGGTGCTGCACTGCGACATCGGCGGCTGCGTGACCCTTGGCGAAAACGTCACGGTAGGGCACTGTGCACTGGTGCACGGCTGCACCGTAGGGGACGGCAGCCTCATCGGGATGCACGCCACATTGCTGAACCACTGCGTGGTAGGCAAAAACTGCATCATCGGGGCAGGGGCGCTTGTGCCGGAAGGCATGGTCATCCCGGACAACTCGGTGGCGGTGGGCGTGCCCGCCCGGGTCATCAAACAGGTGAGCGCCGCGCAGGTGGAAGCCAACCTGCACAACGCCGCCCATTATGTAGAGCACGGAAAACTGCACGCGGAGCAGATGAAAAACGGGTGAGGACTTCTCAAACGTTTCATTTTGTATTTTTTTCGCACTGCGGTACAAAGTTTCAAGAACTTTTTTGATTTTTCACAGAAATGTAATGACTTTTTTCGTAAAATCGGGTATACTGTATCTTGCAGGGACAGTGGGGCCGCAACCACTTCCCCGCACATGATTCCTCCTCACACCAAAGCAATACCCCAAACAAGAAACCCCTCCGGTGTACCGCAAGCGCCGGAGGGGTTTCTTGTTGTTTCGTTATTTTTAAAGGGTGCGCAGCTTTGCCGCGAACACCGTCAGCACCACCTTGGGGTTCACCTGTGCGCCCAGCCGCTGCAATGCGGCGTCTGCCAGACGTACCGCCTGCCGCGCCTGTGTGCCCTGCACCGGGGCACCGGGGCTGTTGCGCAGACCTGCCGCTGCCACGGCGCGGAAATCGGTCAGCAGGGCAGAAGCCGTCGCCTTGTCCTTTTCGTAGGCGGCAAGCAGCACAGCGGCGGTGTAGCTATCCCGGGCGGCAGCGGCGCGGGCGAGCTCCAGCGCCTTTTCCACCTGTGCGGCGCGGGCTTCGTCCCGGGCGACCGCCAGCACCGTGCCAATATGACCATCGAACAGCTCACTGTACAGCGCAGCTGTTTTTTTGTCCACGCCCTGCGCCGCGCAGTAGCGGGTGCAGTCGGCGGGGGACACCGGTGCCACCGCAAAGCTGACGCAGCGGCTGCGGATGGTGGGCAGCACGCTGGCCAGCGAATCCGCCGTGAGCAGGAACAGCACCCCTTCCGGGGGCTCCTCCATCACCTTCAGCAGGGCGTTAGCAGATTCCTCGTTCATCCGCTCCACATGGTACAAAAGCACCGCGCGCCCCTCGGCGGAAAGGCTGGTGTTGAAAATTTCGCTGCGCATGGCGGTGACCTGACCCACCAGATACTTTCCGCCGCTGCCCATGCCGGACACCGAGATGGCTTCCCGCACGATGCCGGTCTCCACCGTGCCGCTGTCGCGCTTACCGGCTTTTGCCACGGCGCGGCAGCACTCGCCCCGCAGCAGCGCTTCGGCGGCGGCACCGCCGGCGGGGTAGAGGTAGTCGGCGGCGATGCAGCGGGCGGCAAAGCCGGTGCCAAGCCCTGCTTCGCCCACCAGCAAAACGCTATGGGTCAGCCGACGGGTGGCCAGCATCTGCTGCACGCTGGTTTTCAGTTCTGCGTTGCCTTCCATGCGGTCCAGCATCATGATGGGGGTACTCCTTTTGTGAGACGTAAGACGATTTAAAATGCGCTCCGCTTCGCTCTGCGCATAATTTAAGGAAAGATTATTTTTATTTCGCGTTTGTCGCGCTCTGCGGAGCGCTCCAAACGCATTTTCACGGGAGGGTTTATCTCCTGTTCTTCCGTTTCCACTGCTCCCGGCGCACCCATGCGCGGAGGGATTGGTAGGCCATGGGAGCAAAGAAGAGCCAGACGTTGAGCATGGACAACAGGTAGTCCAGCTTGCCGGGCAAGGATGCGCCCAGAAAGCTGAACACCCACAGCACTGCCGCGAAAACGCCGAAGTACTTTACCCGGATTGGGATGACGAAGAAGAGCAGCAGCTGCACCTCCGGGTACAGCATGGCAAAGGCCAGCAGCAGCGAGAGAGACAGGCAGTAGGTGCTGGCGGTCACGCCGGTGAGCAGACAGCCCAGCACCGTGCCCAGCACGCCGGACAGCAGATACACCGTGTAGCGGAAATCGCCCCACTCCCGTTCCAGCGCCGTACCAATGAACCATGTGAAGTAGATGCCCAGCACCACGCTAAGGATGCTGCCGCCGGAAAAGGGGATGAATATAAAGCTGATCACCCGCCAGACCTGCCCCTGCAGCAGCAGGCTGCGGCTGAGCCCCAGCCAGAAGGAAATGGTGCGGTCAACAAACAGCTCGATGGCCAGCACCAGAATCTGCCCCGCCACCAGAATATTGGTCAGGTTCGGGATTCCGTAGCGGCCATACTTGCGCTCCAGCCTGTTCAGCCAGTTGTTCATGTGTTTCGCCTCCGTTGCGGGTTGCCCCGCCAGTTTCATGTTACCCCTATTTTACCATGACAGGCCCCCGCATTCAAGAAAATCCACGCGGAAGGCGTTGAAACTGTGCTTTCTTTCCCGGCAGACAGGCTGCACGCGCAGTTTTTTCACACCGCAGCCGCCGGGGTGTGGAAAAGGCGGGAAAAGCACAGCATTCATGCGGGTTTTAAGTCCCAAAACGACAACCGAAAATTGTATGGACTATCCGTTCTGGAATGAACTTTTCACTTTTTCCACCGGGTTTTCCACCGTTTTTGTGAAAAAGAAGCGCAGTTTCCAACGATGTTTTCCACCTTTTCCACATAGTTTTCCACATCTGACGAAGGAAAGCCCTATACAAGCCGTAATGGATGCCGCCGCATTCTGGAAATTTGTGGGCAAAAATGTGGGCAATCTGCCTTTTATAAAAAAGAAAGTCGAAGGTTTTTCTTTTGTTTTTACAGTTTACTCCGGCTTACGGGTTTGCTTTTCTCCAATCTGGAATTTTGCCCCGGGCAGTTTTCCACAAACCGCCGGAGAGAAAAAACCGGTGTGGAAAACGGACACAAACAGCGGTTTTCCACACTGTTTTTATCCCGGCTGAACCCTCTCAGTCGCCTGCGGCGACCATCGGGAGCAGACTGAGAGGGTTGGATGCAAAAATAAGCCCTCTCGGGCAGACAAAGTGCCTGAGAGGGCTTTATAAAACCATATTTTACGCCTTAGCAGCAGCGCACACTAAAGTATGCAGCGGCGCAGGGGTCAGCTTTTCGCTTCCTCTAAGTGGAGATACACCGCAACGTAGGTCTTGTCATCCATAACACGGGTGACAATATCATACTCATCGATCCGGTACAGCTGCTTTTTATCAACAAAGTAAGCAGGTCCGTACTGCGTCAGATTTTCCAGAGTCAGCTTAACTGCCTCAACGGTACTTTCGCCCGAAACATTCAATGCTATCGGGTCTGAGAGGATCATCCAATACCAGCTCTCCCCAAATCCGTACCCGTTCGCCTCATGATCCCGGCCGTCTCTGGCTTTGAACTTCCCGTCCTCGCTGATTTTCGCCAGAGCAGTCCCCATCTCCGAGTGTTTGACGTCAACTTTTTGTACCGGTTTGCCCGGCCGCTTGCTGTTGATTTGCTCTACAAACCAATCTTCGTATACCTTGCCAATGGCAGACTGAGGTTGTTCTGCTGCACCGCAGGCGGTGAACAATGCCAAGGCCAGCACCGCGGCCAATAAAAGTGCCACAAAGCGTCTTGTCTTTTTCATGATACATCTCCGGTAACAAAAATACAGGTTCTATCCAACGTACTGGAACTCAAACGACCTCTTTTATTATTTTACACCATCACACCCGTGGTGTGTCAATTGACAGAGCATATAAAATATCGCCGTCCTTTTGCGCAAATGCGCCAAAGGGTTGGATGCAAAAATGCCGGGCGGTCCGCAGACCGTCCGGCATTGCTTTATTCTTTACATCATATTGCGGAACACCAGCTGTGCGATCTGGAAGTAGAGGATCAGGCTGCAGGCGTCCACGATAGTGGTGATGAAGGGGGTAGCCATAATGGCGGGATCGGCACCCAGCTTTTTGGCGGCAAGCGGCAGCATACCGCCCACCAGCTTTGCCAGAATGACACTGAAGAACAGCGACACGCTGACCACGATGGCGTAGCCCATCACGTTGGCGTACTGACCGGGGAAGAGGAAGGTGTACATCAGGTAGATGCGCAGGCCATTCACGATGCCAAGCACTGCGCCCACGATGGCAGACACCCGCAACTCCTTGGCCAGCACCCGCATAAAGTCGGCAGGCTCTACCTCGCCCAGTGCCAGACCGCGCACCATCAGGGTGCTGATCTGGTTGCCGCAGTTACCGGCGGTATCCATCAGCATGGGCATGAAGGAGACCAGCAGCGGCAGGCTGACAAAGGCTTCCTCGTAGTGGGTGGTGACCATGCCGGTAAAGGTAGCGGACAGCATCAGAATCAGCAGCCAAGGGATGCGCTGCTTGGCGTGGGTCCACACGCTGGTGCCAAAGTAGGTGGTGGCGTCGTCATCCGGGAGAATGGCAGCCATCTTCTGCATATCCTCGGTGCTCTCGTCGGTCAGAACGTCGATAGCGTCGTCGATGGTGATGATGCCTACGAACATTCCCTCGTTGTCCAGAACGGGCATGGCGGTAAAGTCGTAGCGCTGCATCTCACGCGCCACAAACTCCTGATCATCGGTGACCTTCACGGTGACCAGATTGTCCTCCATGATCTCCGTGATGGGGGTCTTGGGGTCTGCCAGCAGCAGATTGCGGGCAGAGACAACGCCCTGCAGCCGGTTGCTCTCCACCACATAGCAGGTGTAGACGGTCTCAGCGTTCTCGCCCTGCTTGCGGATGGCGGCAAAGGCCTGTTCCACCGTCATATCCATGCGCAGACGCACATATTCCGGGGTCATCAGGCTGCCGGCAGAGCTTTCCGGGTAGTTCAGCAGCTTGTTCAGGCTCTCGCGGGTCTCCCGGGAGGATTTTTCCAGCACCCGCTTGACCACACCCGCGGGCATATCTTCCAGCAGGTCGGCGGCATCGTCCAGACTCATTTCCTCGATGGCGCTCACCAGCTCCACGTCCGAGAAGGCGTTTACCAGATCGTCCCGGGCTTCGTCGGACATATAGGCAAAGGCTTCGGTGGCAACTTCCTTTTTCAGCAGACGGAACACCACCAGACGGTTGTTCTCGTCCAGCTCTTCCAGCAGCTCGGC
>ERZ1026943.363-NODE-363-length-25733-cov-5.444544_pt1 | contig 25733 bp, 35 predicted proteins | sample MGYA00519461_ERZ1026943 | MGnify/ENA primary metagenome ERZ1026943 (study PRJEB26926, sample SAMN06164617) | human gut metagenome | biome: ENVO:00009003; feature: ENVO:2100002; material: ENVO:00002003 | host: Homo sapiens | place: USA | collected 2012 ...
GGCTATTCGTCGGCAGCGTCAGATGTGTATAAGAGACAGGACAAGCGTCATGCAGTCCGTAGGGGCAGGGCTTAAACTTTTCCCTCGAATTTCCTACAAGCGGCTGGGGCTTACGGCAGAAGAGGCGAGGGAATGGTGCCGGAATACGGCCGCGGAGTTTGATATCTGGGCAGGAACGGCCGAGTGCGACCTGCACAGACGGAATAATTTCTACGACCTCCAGAATATTGCCTACGCCACCTACCTTACAGACGGAGACAGCTTTGCACTGTTCCGGCGGAAAAAAGCCACACCGCTTTCCCCTTACAGTCTGCGCATCCAGCTCATTGAAGGCAACAGGGTAAGCAATCCGATTGGCGCGTCCATGGCTGAGACTATTTCCAACTACGGAGTAGAGACGATAAACCCGGATAACGGGAACCACATCATCAGCGGCGTGGAGGTAGACAGGGACGGAGCCATGACAGCTTTCTGGGTATCCAACAAGGTGCCCGGTGATTTAGTGAACGTAGGCGATTATCCGGTATGGCAAAGGGTGGAAGCCTTCGGAAAGCTGACCGGAATGCCTAACATCCTTCAGATCTGTCACGATACCAGGGCGGAACAGTACAGGGGCGTGCCTTATCTGGCGCCGGTGCTGGAGAATCTGAAAGAAATATCCAGATACTGCTCTGCAGAGCTGACATCAGCCATCATCCGGAGCTTTTTGTCCGTGTTCTTTATCAACACCACGGGAAGCAGCAGCCTTTCCGATATGCTCCCTTCCACTTACGAGGGGGATGAGGATGATGATGGTACGATTGATACTAAGACCTATAAACTGGGCCCGGGGACGCTGAATTCACTTCCTAAAGGAGTGGATGTGAAGACAGTGGACAGTGCCAATGCGCAGAGTACCTACGATTCGTACATGACACACCTGGAAAAGGGCATTGCGGCAGGGGTGAACATCCCCTATGAAGTGCTTTTCAAGAACTTCAATTCCTCCTATGCGGCATCCAGGGCGGCGCTTTTGCAGGCGCGAGATGAATTCAAGACTCGGCGCCAGTGGTTTGCTAATGATTTCTGTCAGCCGATATATGAAAACTGGCTGGCGGAAGCCATCGCGCTGGGGAGAATCCAAGCGCCCGGATTTTTTGAAGATCCCAAAATCAGGAGAGCCTGGTCAAAAGCGGAATGGTTTGGGCCGTCCATGAGTATTCTGGACCCCGTGAAGGACGTAAACGGCAGTGCACTCCGCGTTACCTACGGACTTTCCACAAGGGAAAGGGAAGCGGCGGAAATGACGTCCAGTGATTTTGAGGAAAATCTGGAACAGCTTGCCTATGAGCAGTCTCAGATTGATAAATATAACCTGAGACTGGGCAATCCGGAAGTACTGGCCGGGAAAATAGAGGAAGAAGGAAGTGATACCAATGGGAAATAAGAAATTCTGGGAAATCAGGAACAGTGCCGCCGGGGATGATACGGTAGACCTTCTGCTTTATGGAGAAATCCAGAGCGACGGGAGTTATTTTACCGGGAAGAACTCATCCACATCCTTTGCAGAAGACCTGAATTCATGTGGAGGGAAAAACATCAACCTTCGCATTAATTCACCGGGCGGGAATATCTTTGAAGCGCAGGCCATTTATAACCTGCTGAAAGCCTACAAGGGCAGGGTAACCGCCCACATCGACGGAGTATGTGCCAGCGCAGCCACCGTGGTAGCATGTGCGGCGGAATCTATCATTATGCCGGCAAACAGCCTTTTCATGATTCATAACCCCGCCTGCTATATGGGCGATGTGGCGGAGGCTGATGAGTTGAGAAAAACAGCAGATATGCTGGACAGTACAAAAGCTTCCATCGTAAATGTCTATCTGGCGAAAACAAAAGGGAAACTTACCGAAGATGAAATCCGCTCCATGATGGACAGTGAAAAATGGATGACTTCAGAGGAGGCTCTGGGGAATGGATTCGTGGATGAAGTGGATGATTTCGGAGTTAATGCCGCCCTGAACGATGGGGTGGTAGTGGTGAATGGAATTTCAATGCCGCATATCAAAGCGCGGCAGGAAGAATTGGTCAGGATGATGACCGGAAAGAGACAGGTAAATAACGTGGGGCAGGAAACAGGTAAAAATGACGTCATTGACCAGATCAAAGACGTACTGGCGAAGCTGGGCATTGGCACTCAGCAGGACATCAAGCCGCAGGTACCGGTAAAGGCTGCGGATGACCAAGAAAAGGAACGCATCCAGGCATTGGATGCATTAAAAGGGGATAACCTCTATGTCAATGCACTGGTAGAAGCAGCCAAAAACAACGGCAGTACTGCTAAATCCATCAAAACTTTTGTGGATGCCATGAATGCCGTACCGAAGTCGGCTGAAAAAACATCTCTCACTGTAGATGAAATCACAAAGCTTATTACAGACCAGCTCAGTTCCGGCGCCGCAGGCGTGGGTGCCATGCCACAGAATGGAATTGCAGATAAGACTGTAAGGACAAAAGCGGCAGTTGATGAAATCGTAGCTATTGCAAATGAAGGTTAAGGAAAGGGAGGATACCATGGATTTTCATACCGAATACGACATCAAAGAGGACAATCTTCTGGCAGGGCCTGAAATTACTACCCTGACAAAGAACATCCCGATTACTGCCGGCACTGCCATGAAGCGCGGCACACTCATCACCATGACAGCAGGGAAGGGCGCCGCTACTAAAGCGGCGGAAACCGCTTCCTATGTACTGGCCCGTGATGTGGACGAAAAGGCAGAAATGGCCACCGTTTATACCCGCGGCCGCTTCAACCGTGAAGCCATCATCGTGGCAAGCGGCGACACCGTAGACAAGCATGAAGACGAGCTTCGCCCGTTCGATATTGTTTTCACTTCTCTGAAATAAGGAGGATTCTTAAATGATTGACATCAACGATACTATCAACCTTGCAGCCGCCGTAGAACGATTCAAAACGCCGGCCCATTTTCTGCTGGATACTTTCTTCCCGCAGATTCCGGAAGTATCTGCCACCAAGTATGTACAGGTAGATTCCCGTAAAGGTTCCCGCCGCCTGGCACCTATGATTGTGCGCGGTGCAAAGGGCATCAACATGGAACGCGATGGTTTCCAGACACATCTTTATGCAGCGCCCCTTATGGCCCCGGCATTTACACTGGATTCGGACAAGATCTCTCAGCGTGGTTTTGGTGAAGGCATTTATTCTACTATAACACCGGCAGAGCGTGCCGCCCGCCAGCAGGCAAAAGACCTGAAAGAGCTTCAGGCCATGGTCATTAACCGTAAGAATAAAATGGCGGCAGAAGTGCTTACTACCGGCAAATACATTATCGAAGGCTACGCAGATGACGGTAAGACTGCCATCTCCGATACCATTGACTACGGCTGGGACCAGAAACTGACTCCTGCCACCGCATGGAGCGCCGCAGGTGCGGATATCTATAATGACATCAAGGGCATGTCTGAAAAGATTCAGGAAAATGCCGGTATGGTACCGACCATCATGGTCATCGGAAAGAACGTAGACAGCTACATGCTGAACAATGACAGCATTATGAAGATGCTGGCTGTTCCGAACAGGGATAACCTGGCTATGATGTCTATCCAGCCCCAGTACCTTTCCCCACAGGTGCAGTACATCGGCAAGATTACATCCCTTAACCTGGAAATCTACCGTTACACCGAAACCTATGTGAACGACGAGGGAGAAGCGGCACCGTTCATTCCGGATGATGATGCCATCATTGCCGTACCGGGAAGAGGCCGCCAGCTTCATGGTGCCGTAACCCTGCTCAACGATGCGGGCGACGGCTTCCAGACCTACATTGCGCCCTATGTGCCGTACTACTACGCAAACAAAGGTGACCAGGAACTGAAACTGACCATGTACTCCAGATGCGTACTGGCACCGGAATTCGTGGATGACTGGGCTGTTATTCATACCAAAGGAGCCTGATTATGGACGTCGTGGTGAAAGAAGGGTACATTTCCTACAAAGGGAAGCTGTACCACGCAGGTGAAGTTGCCCATCTTCCAAAGACGGCCGCGCAGAAGCTTTTCGGCGCAGGCCTGGTGGAAGCGCCGGCGAACAAGACCATGGAGGAAATCGATTCTCCGGCGGACAGCTCCCCGGAAGAGGAAGAAGAGAGCGGTGAAGAACTTCCCGCTCCTGATTCAAAGGCGATGGAACGAAAATGAGTGCCTTCAAGGATATGGTGGCGGCGGATAACAAGGACGTATTCCTCAATATGGATGAATTTGGAGAGAAGCACAATCTGAATGGAGCTGACTGCCAGTGCATCCTTCAGAACAGCGCTGCTGTACAGGCTCTCTCCATCGGGGAAGGCATGCACAAAACATATCCGGAACTCTATGGCGATGACCTTGTAGTCAACGTAGAGGCTGGGGAACTGCCCGAAATCCCGGTATACGGACAGCTTTTCAGCGTGGACGATAAGAATTATCTTGTAGACACGGTGAAGGAGGACATGGGAATGCTTACTATCGGACTGGTGGCGAATGAACGATGATGGAAATTCATCTTGATGAGAAGAATCTCCAGATTGCTGACAAGCTTCTAAGCGGAGCCATGGTCAATGTAAGGGCGGCTTCCTCAGCTGCTATCAACCGTACACTGCCTCATGCCAGAAAAAGGCTGGTGGAGAAGGCAAAGGAACGGTATGTAGTCAAACCGGGTCCGCTCAAGGGGAGCATTCGACTTCTTAAGGCGGGAGCAGGAAGTATGACAGGCATTGTGAAATCATCCGGTCACCCACTGCCGCTGAGCTATTTCCAGACGCGATTTCCGCGGACGAAACGTGCCAGTTCCCGCGTATTGAGGAATGGCATCCTAAAGCCTGTAAAAGGGCTGTTCAAGCAGGGACATATATTCCACCGAAAGCAGCCCGCCCGGTATCCGCTTACTATTCCTGCGGGCCCATCGGCCCCGCAGATGGTTGGGTATGACAAAGGTGTAAGCGCCATTCTTCCGGATGTGGAATACTATCTAAATCAGAGATTTCTTCATGAAGTGACCTATCGGTTTAAAGGCTTTGGAGGCTGACTATGATTCTGCAGGAAGTTATGGAAAATCTGGCGGATTATATCCGTGAAGTAGTCAAAGGCTACGATCAGCAGCAGAAAACGAAAAGATTTCCAATCGTTGTGTATGCCGGATACCCTCCTGTAAAGACATCATCCGATGAGACAGCGTCCTTTGTTTACTGCTTGGTAACCGAATTTCATGATGATGAAGATAAACTGGGGACCGCGGAAGTGGAAATCGGATTTTCAATCTGCGACGAGGATCCCCAGGAGGGTTCCAGGGCGCTGGTTAATCTCATGGAGCATGTGCGGCAGGCACTTCTCCGCAAAAGAACGCTGGAGAATAGGAACAGGCTGGTGCTTCCCATGAGTGGAAGTCTAGTCAATCCTCAGCCCTATCCGCAGTGGCAGGGGAGGATTAACGCCGCCTACACCATTGCCCAGCCAGTGGAGGAAGGACTTGATTTCTGATGGAAAGGATTATTTACGTAGGGCCCTCCCTTTCGAAGAGCCGACTGCTGCATGCAACGGTGTTCATCGGAGGAATCCCCCAGTATGTGAATGAGATCATAAAGGAGCATCCCTGGTTCAAGAATCTTTTGGTTCCGGCGGACAGATACGTGGAAACCATGAAGATTGCCAAGAAACCGGGGACGGCTCTCAATATTTACGCAAAGCGTTGCAAGGAGGTTTAATTATGGCCTATAAACATGGCGTATATACCAGTGAAGTGCCTACAAGTGTGATTCCGCCAGTGAACACGACTGCAGGGCTTCCGGTTATTTTCGGTACGGCGCCTGTACATCTGGCATCCGACAGAGCGGAAGCCAATAAGCCGGTGCTCTGCTACACCTACGATGAAGCGGTGAAGCAGTTCGGCTATTCCAAGGACTGGAAGAAATATACCCTCTGCGAAGCGGTATATGGCATGTTTGCCCTTTATAACAGGGCGCCGGTGGTACTTGTCAATGTGCTTGACCCCGCAAAGCATAAACAGGATAAGACCAATCAGGCAATCACGTTCAGCACAGACCGTACGGCAGTTGTGACTGATCCGGTGCTTCTGGATACACTGAAGGTTAAGACAGTGGAAGCGGGACAGACGCTTGTAAAAGGGACAGACTACGAGGCGGCATACGATGATGATGAACAGCTGATTATCACTGCCCTTTCCGGAGGTGCTATCAAGGATGCGGAAACCGCAGTCATTGATTACTCTGCTGTAGATGCCTCCGCAGTCACGGAAGAAGATATCATCGGCGGCGTGGATGTATCTACCGGGAAGAAGAGGGGACTGGAAACATTGAACCAGGTATTCCCCATCACAGGACTTGTTCCCGGCATCGTGCTGGCTCCCGGTTGGACAGATAAGCCTTCCGTGGAAGCCATCATGAAGGCAAAAGCAGGGAATATCAACGAACATTTCAAGGTCATCTTGCTTTCAGATATTCCCACATCTGAAGTCAAGAAATACACAGACGCTTCTTCCTGGAAGAACCAGCATAACTATACCGGCGTGGACGAAGTGGCATGCTGGCCTATGGTAAAGATGGGAGATTTCATCTACCACATGAGCACCCACATGTTGGGCGTGATTGCCGCCACCGACAGCACCGATGAAGATGATGTGCCTTATATCTCCCCATCTAACAAGTCCATGCAGATGGAAGGGCTCTGTCTGGAAGATGGTACAGAAGTGGTCATGGCTCCCGAAGAAGCCAACTACCTTAATGGCCAGGGCATCATTACAGCGCTGAATTTCATCGGAGGCTGGAAGAGCTGGGGAAATAATACGGCCTGCTATCCGGCGGATACCGATGCAAAAGACCGCTTCATCTCCAGCCGGAGAATGTTCAACTGGCATGCCGCTACCTTTATCCAGACATATTGGAGCAAGGTGGACAGCCCGACGAATAAGAGGCTGATTGAAACGGTCATTGATTCCGAAAACATCCGTCTGAATGGTCTTGTGGCCGCACAGAAACTGCTGGGAGCCAGGATTGAGTTCAACGAAAGTGAGAACCCGACTACCAGCCTTCTGGATGGAAAAATCAAGTTCCACACCTATTTCACGCCGCCACTCCCAGCAAAGGAAATCGACAACGTTATCGAAATGGACGTGGATTATTTTAAGTCGCTCTTTGCATAAGGGAAGGAGAAAGAAATGAATGTACCGGAAAAACTGATTAATTTCCGCGTCTACAACAATGGTGCGGATTTAGTAGGGTCTGCCGACGTGACTCTTCCTAAGCTGAATGCAATGACCCAGACGGTGAAGGGCGCCGGGATCGCGGGGGAAATTGATTCCCCCGTTCTGGGGCACTACAGCTCCACGGAAGTGGAAATCAATTTCAGGACCATCGACAAGGATTCTATTACCCTGGCTTCACCAAAGGGACATCATTTGGACATCCGCGGTGCGCAGCAGGTCTATGATTCCTCTACCGGCGAATATGTGGTGAAGAAGCTCAAGCTGGTGGTGAGAGGCGTACCGAAAACCGATGACCTTGGGAAACTGGATGTGGGTGCTACCACGGATACCAAGCTTACCCTGGAATGCGACTATATCAAACTCACAATTGATGGAAAGACCGAAATCGAACTGGACAAGTACAACTATATCGCCAATATTGGCGGCGTAGACTACCTGGCAGATGTGCGCGACGCTCTGGGCCTGAACTGATGGAAGAGAGGTAAGGGTTTATGAAATACAAAATGTACAAGAAAAACGAGCTTGCCAAGAAGTTGGAACTGCTGACAGGTGAGGATTTCACAGCTGCGGAAGAACAGGCAAGAATGGATGGAGAAAAGAGCCTGGATATCATGACATCCAGACGCTTTTATGCGGCGGTGGCCGCAAGAGCCTATAAAGTTCCACTGGAAGATATTCTGGAGCTGAACATCCAGGAATACGCCGCAATCACAGGAGACGTAGGAGGTTTTTTACTAGGAGGGGGTTCGGAGGAAAAACAGGAGCCGCCGAACAAATCCGAGAAATCTGCATAGGGCTATCCTTAAACGGACTTGGACCTGTGAGATACTGGATGACAATGCCGCTCAACAGACTGATTACATGGGTTGAAAGTTTTGAAAGATTCAATGCCACAAAATAAAAGCCGGCCAAAAGGCCGGCTTGACAACTCATAACTTTAACCCGGGAGGGAAAAAGTAGGATTTGATTCTCAGGTAGTATGGTTTCAACCAATTTCGAATCAAAATAGAAACACCTAATATTATGCCGATAATATAGGATAATCCCATCATAATGTAATAAAGGAAGAGGAGAAACGCTAATAATCCGAGGACGAAAGAGATAGCAGACATATGAATCACCCCCTTTATTTATATTATAGCAGATTCCGGGAAGGAGGTAACCTATGGGAAAGACTATTAACTTCTCCTTTGCTATTAACGGGCTGTTGGACCCAAGCTTCTCACACATGACAGGGCAGGCAAAGCAGCAGCTGGCGGACTTGAGCCAAAAGACAAGAGAAACTAATGCAGTTATCAAACAGCTTCGCAATGGATTCAAGCAGGGGGTCATCAGCCAGGGAACCTACGATACCGGGAAAGAATTTTATTCTGGACAGCTGAAAGCCCTTCAGGCGGAACGAGGAAGAATCCGAGGCATGGTGCAGGAGAAAATGGGCGCCATGCTGAATCTCAGCAACTCCACCAAATCGCTGTTGGGATTTGGCTTCGCTGTCAGAACGTTGGCTGCTCCATTAGTAGGGCTTGTCCAGACATCAGCTAACTTTGAGGCGGCTATGTCAAAAGTAGAAGCTATTACCAACGCCACGTCAGACGATATGAAAAAACTGACCATGACTGCCAGGGAACTGGGAGAAAAGACACAGTTTACCGCCACCCAGTCAGCTGACGCCATGAGCTATCTGGGTATGGCCGGATGGAATGCGGAGCAGATCATGCAGGGCATGCCCGGGCTTTTAAACCTGGCTGCTGCCGGCGGAACAGATTTGGCAAGGACGGCGGATATCGTATCCGATGACCTCACGGCCTTCGGACTGTCCGCAGAGCAGGCTTCTCATATGGCAGATGTCTACGCCGTTACGATTACGAAGACCAATACCAATGTGGAAATGCTGGGGGATACCATGAAATATGCGGCTCCTGTAGCTCATGCATTTGGCGTATCCATGGAAGAAACGGCAGCGCTGGCCGGCCTGATGGCAAATTCCGGCATCAAAGCCAGCCAGGCTGGTACAGCTCTGAGAACAGGCTTTCTACGGCTTGCCGGGCCACCCAAAATGGCGGCTGATGCATTAAACCAGCTGGGACTTTCTGCTCAGGACTTGACTGCAGAACAGAAGGAAGCCACCATGGCCTTGGAATCTCTTGGCATTGAAGCAGGGAACGTAGAAGGACCACAGAAAATGACCCGCATCCTGACGGAGCTGAGAGAAAAAATGAAAGGGCTCAGCGGAGATGAGCAGCTTGCGACAGCAAAAGCCATCTTTGGGCAGGAAGCAGCTTCCGGATGGCTGGCAGTATTGAATTCAGCGCCGGGGACGTTCGAGGAATTGGTGAAGTCCATACAGGATTCCGACGGTGCTGCTGAGAAGATGGCACAGACCATGCAAAACAATGCAAAAGGTGCCATGACAAGGCTTCAGAGCGCCATGGAATCTATGGAGATATCTATTGGAGGAGTACTGCTTCCGGCATTGGCCGATGCGGGCGATGCCGCTGCCAAGTTTGCAGGGAGCCTTTCAAAACTTGCGTCAGAACATCCGGGGCTGATTAAAGGCACGATTGAGTTCGCCGCAGGGCTTGCAGGATTTATCGGAATTGTTAAAACAGCAAGGCTCCTAGTAGATGGATACAAATTCTCTATGCTCGCCATGCATGGTGTGATTGAAACGGTAAAATTAGCTCAAGTCGGATTGAATGTTGCAATGATGGCTAATCCGGTCGGTCTTGTAACAGCGGGGATTATAGCATTAATTGCGGCGGGATATGCGCTCTATAAAAATTGGGATACAGTTACCGCGTTCGTTTCAAACGGATGGGAAACAATCAAAACCACTGCTTCCAATGCAGTAGATACCGTGGGAGAGGTAATAACACATCTGCCCTATTATGCAGGCTATGCTGTCGGGGCTATTGTAGGATGGTTCATGCAGCTTCCGGGAAGAATCATACAGGCTATCGAAGAACTGCCGGATGACGTTATGAGTGTGTTTGTATCATGTGAATCGGCAGGAAGTACATTTATTTCCGAAGCATCCTCCTGGGGATCTCAGGCTGTAGATGGAATCATCCAATGGTTTTCAGACCTTCCAGGAAGGCTGACTGCATATGTCTCCTCTGCCTGGGAAAGCGCTAAGGCGGCTGTCGGAAATTTCAAGATAGGATTTCAGGCCGGAAATAATGGAGAAGAACCGGATACGCATAATGCGTATGGAGGTATTTATCCAAGAGGCGAGTTCATTACCACATTTGCAGAAAAGAGCCCGGAAGCGGCTATTCCTCTGGACGGAAGCCATCGTTCCATCAGCCTGTGGGAAAAAACGGGAAGCATGATTGGAGCCTTTGACAACAAAAACAGACTCAGCGTACCGGCCAATGCGAGGAAGGAAACGAACATTTCCGTTGATTTCAAACCGAACATCACCATCCAGGGAAATGCGGATGAGACTGTCATCCAGAATACCATGCAGCTTACCATGAACCAGCTGAAACGAATGCTGCAGGAAATCAAAAGGAATGAAAGAAGGGTGGTCTATGAGTAGCAAATATAGAACGGTACAGGGAGACATGTGGGACAGCATCGCCAAGAACTGCTATGGCAGCGAGCTTGGCATGAACGCTCTTATGGAAGCCAATCACCGATATATTGATATTGTCGTATTTCCGGCGGGCATAGAACTTACCGTGCCGGATTACAGCAAGCCGGAAACATCCAACTTTCCGCCCTGGAGGAGATAATGCTGCCGCGCCAAATCATCCCGGTCATCAAATATAACGGAAAAGATATTTCATCCGACATTTCTCCATTTCTTGAATCCATTTCTTATACAGACAACCTGTCCGGATATGCAGATGATATCTCCATCAACTTGGATGATAGAAGAGGTCTCTGGGAAGGAGACTGGTTCCCGGACCGCGGAGCAACTCTTGAAGTATCGCTGATAAGCCGGAACTGGGGAAGCCTCCTGGAAGGAACCAGAGAGCTGAAAATAGGGATGTTTGCACTGGATTCCATTGACGGGAGCGCACCTCCCAGAGTTATGGAACTCAAGGGTACATCGGTACCTGAGAACAATAACCTGCGCGGCGTTGAACGAACAAGGTCATGGGAAAAGGCCGAAATGAAGACCATAGCCAGTGACGTGGCCAAAGGGGCCGGAATGGAGCTTGTATACGACTGCAGCGATAATCCATCCATAGACCGGGCGGAGCAGACAGAACAGTCCGACTTATCTTTCCTGCTAAAACTCTGTGAGGACCATGGTATGGCCCTCAAAATCTGCAATAACCAGATAGTCATATTTGATGAGGTGGATTATGAGAAAAAAGAGCCCAAAATAACGATTGTAAGGCCGGGAATGGCCTATATTGTTCAAAAGGATATGACCTATATCACCAACATAACAGGATATCGACTGCATGCAGTGACAAGGGATATCTACAAAGCCTGCCATGTACAGTGCAACGACACTGATTCAGGAAGCAACATCGAGGCGACTTTTATGGATCCTTCCAAAAGCGAAGGTAAAACGCTGCAGGTAAAAGAACAGATCAAATCTATTGCGGAGGCCAAACGGCTTGCGAAGAAAAAACTTCGTGAGAAGAACAGGGAAGAAGTGACAATGACAGTGGACACCATGGGGAATTTTGCCCTGCTGGCATCGGAAACAGTAAACGTCCTGGGCTTTGGGAAATTTGATGGGAAATACATCATCGTTACCGCCAAACATGAAATAGGAAACGGATACACAACGAGCATAGATTTAAGGAGGTGCCTTAATGGATACTAACCAGCTGAAGAACCTGGTGCGCGTCGGTATTGTTTCATCTGTCAATGGCGCGGAATGCCGCGCCAGGGTTACCTTTCCGGATAAGGACAACCTGGTCAGCGAAGAGCTTCCGGTAATCCAGATTGGAGCCAATGGAACAGAAGGGTACTATCTGCCGGAAGTAGGAACTTCGGTGCTCTGCCTCTTTCTCCCCAACCCTGCCGGAAAGGGGATGGCATCCGGCTTCATTCTGGGGGCCTATTATACAAAATCGAAATCGCCTTCAGAAACGGATGAATCAGTAAGATCCGTCAAATTCCCTGATGGGAGCTTTGTAAAGTATGACCATGGAACAATTACCATCAACGCGGCTTCAAAGATTATTCTGAAGGCGCCGGTAATCAACATCAACTGAGGAGAAAGCCATGCCGAAAGCTACAAGACTGGGAGATAACGATACGGGGCATGATGCCTGCCCGCCAACGGCCCTGGTATCAGCCAGCGGAGATGTTTTCATCAATGGAAAAGGCGCCGGGCGGGTAGGCGATACCTACGCTCCACATGGATGTGACGTTCATCCATCTCACAGCGGGAAAATTTCATCTGGAAGCAGTTCGGTATTTATTAACGGAAAAGCGGCGGCCCGCATCGGAGACCCGGTAAGCTGCGGAGGAAGTGCAGCCCAAGGCTCGCCGGATGTTTTCATAGGAGGATAACATGCTTGTGGGATTTCTGGGGGACATACCATTCATTGCTTCAAGGAACAAGGTCAGGACATTTGACGATTTCCAGAAGCAGTCAGATGGCAGGTGGCAGGAACATAACATTATAGGGAAAAAGCCGGAAAGTGAATTCATTGGACCCGGGAAAGAAGAAATCACTTTCAAAATGCTTTTGAGAAGCGACTTGGGAGTCAACCCCGCCAAAGAAGTCAAGAAATTGGCAAAAATGCGGGATACCGGAGAAGTCATTCCTCTTGTCATAGGGAACCGGGTCATCGGCGATAATTATTGGGTGGTCAAAGGAATTTCTGAAAACGTGACATTCTGGAGTAAATTCGGACATCCGATTTCTATATCCCTTTCAGTCACTCTTTCCGAATATGCCGACCGGCAGGCAACACTGAAGCAGGCGTATTATGAGGCGTTATCATGAGCAGGTACACGATTCAAGGAACAGGGCCCATACAATTTGCACCAGCAAATGAGCTGGAGGAAATCTTCCAGAACATAAGGACCATCCTGAGCACGCCGAAAGGAAGTGTGCCGCTGGATAGGGATTTCGGAATTGACCTTTCCTATCTGGACAGCCCGACTCCGGTGGCTGAAGCAAAACTGACAACAGAAATTATTGCAGCGGTTAAAAGATATGAACCCCGGGTATCCGTTACAGCCATCAGCTTTACCGGAGACATGGATGGGAAACTTAAACCGGTGGTGGAGGTGAGAATCAATGGAACTGAGTAACCTGAATCCGATTTCATTTGCAGAAACAGATGCGGAAGCCGTAAAAACGGAAATCATCCAAAAGTATGAAGAGGCATCCGGAAGGACGCTGGCCCAGGGAGACCCCATCCGGCTTTTCCTATTGACCATTGCCGATGTCATCATCCATCAGCGTGAACTCATCAATTTTACCGGCAGGATGAATCTGTTGGCTTATGCTGAAGGTGACTATCTTGACCATCTGGGAGCGCTGCTGGATGTAGGGAGGATTCAATCTCAGCCTGCATCGGTCACGCTGAAGTTTACCCTTTCCACTACGGAGAATGGCGCTACGGTTATCCCGAAGGGAACGAGGGTTACCGGCGGAGATAAAAAAATCTATTTTGCCGTGGACGAAGACACCACAATTCCTTCCGGTGAAAAGGAAGGGACGGTCAAGGCCACCTGCACGGAGAACGGTACAAAGGGGAATGGATTTTCTATTGGTACCTTAAACAAGCTGGTGGATCCTCTGCCATTTGTCGGAAGCGTATCCAATCTCACTATTTCCGCAGGCGGCGGAGATATGGAAGCCGATGATTCGTATCGTGAAAGGATTCATGAAGCGCCCGAGTCATTTTCCGATGCCGGCTCCTATGGAGCTTATAAGTACTGGGCTAAAACAGCCAATGCAGATATTTCCGATGTATATGTATCATCTCCATCTGCCGGCGAGGTGCTGATTGTGCCTTTACTTTCCGGCGGAAAGATACCGGAACAGGAAGTTATGGACAAGGTGATGGAGGTATGCAGCGCAGAAAAGGTCAGACCGTTGACAGACCATGTGACCGTATCTGCGCCCACCACGGTAAGCTATGATGTCTCTGCATCCTATACTATTTCCAGCGACAATAAAGCCCACGCTTCTGAAATCCAGGCCGCCGTGAAGCAGGCGGTGGATGATTACATTCTTTGGCAGCGGGAGAAGCTGGGAAGGGATATTGATCCATCAAAACTCTATGCCCTGATGGTAAAGGCAGGAGCTGAAAAAGTAACCGTCACATCTCCCGCACTTACAACAGTGGATGCGGACAAGATAGCAGTGGCCAGTACGCCGGCCATTACCTTCGGAGGGGTGAGCAGTGAATGAAACTGAATGAAACGGAAATTTCAAAAATCCTTCCTTCATCTCTGCAGGCCGATGAAAATGTGGTGCATACATCTAAAGCAGTAACCGATTATGTGAACAAGGTTACTGCTGAAACGGTGAACGAGCTGATTATGAGCCGGATTGATGAGCTGCCGGCCCCGATAGTGAATTCGCTGGCCTGGCAGCTTCATGTAGACATCTACAGTGAAGACCTGGACATTGCACAGAAGAGAAAACTGGTAAAAAATGCGATAAAGGACCATAAATACAAAGGAACATCCTGGGCCGTGAAATCGGTGGTCGAAGTGCTCTTGAACTATGCGAAAGTGGAAGAATGGTTTGAATACAAAGGGAGCCCTTACCATTTCCGAGTGAACGGAAGTTATGGACCTATCGTCAATGGAGATTCACTGCAGAATCTGGTGAACGCCATCAACGAAGCCAAAAATGTGCGTTCCTGGCTTGACGGGATTTCATTCGAAAGACAGAAGCCGGTAAGCAAATACCTGGCCATGCCTGTTGTCATGTATAAAGAAATTCGTATAGGCCTGCCGGATGTAGGACCACAGATTACGGCTATGAGTAAAATGATTTCAATGCCTATATCTATTTTCAAGGAGGTAAAAGTAAATGGCTGATTTCAAAGGAGGAGTATTAACAGATCTGGGGAAAGCGCTTGCCGCCAAAGTAGAAGCTGGAAAATGCAAGTTGCAGTTCACCAAGATGAAAGTAGGCGACGGTTCTCCATCATTCATTGAACCGATGACTGATCTGGCAAGTCCTAAAAAGGTGCTGGATCTCTCAGCTGTGACACCGAATGATAAAGGGACCTGTGATGTGGAAGCCGTGATGACCAATGCAGATTTGGATAAGGGCTTCTACCTGAGGGAAATCGGGCTCTTTGCCACAGATCCGGATGTGGGGGAAATTCTCTATTGCGTGGCCACCGCCCACGATGCTGATTACATCCAGGCAAAAGGTGGAGCTACCGTACTGAGCGTGGCAATCCATATGACAATCGCCATCAAAAGCGTAGACGATGTAGTGACAGATGTTGATATTAAAGGGCTTGCAACGGCGGCAGACCTTAAGGCACATAATTCCTCGGAAACTGCCCATGAAAACCTGCTGATGGTGACAAGTACGGCGGATAAGCCTGCATTCATGTCGGATAGAGGGCTTTGGGTAGAAATCAAAAGCGGGATAAAGGCAGTTCTGCACCGTTGGAATAAGACCACAAAGAGCTATGACACCATTCACCCAGAAACAGAAACTTCCCAGATTACCGATTTCGATACTGCAGTTAATTCGAAAATCAATACACATAATTCTTCGAGCACAGCACACTCCACGCTTTTTAACCAGTGCGAGAAGACAAGCAACCTGGCGAATGATATTGTCACGAAACTTGCGCAGACAACTGCAATTTCAGTTATTAGTGCTTTGCAGACAAATTCATGGTTCGGACAGCTTCTCAAATTGGTACTCAATGCAAGCGGGATGAAGTACCTCATTGCACCAAATGGGTACATCTGCTTCGGCAGTCTGTTTGGGGGATTAATTATACAGTGGGGATATACCAGTTCTGGCCAAAAAGATTGGGAAGTGGTTTATCCTGTAAGTTTTAGCGATCATGGTATTCCAATTGTAAGCAAAGTTGGTAGTAGTGCTACAAGTACGGATGTTGGAATAATCGGGGGAAAAGAGAAACTTTATATGCATATATCCGAAATGATAACCACATTGCAGGGAATCTATTGGATTGCCATAGGGAAATAAACTACTTTCCCAAAACAATCATTTTAATACCTACGGTGCCTGTATTGCTTTTATCCATCGACAGAACCACGCTTTTGCTCCCTGGCTGAGCAGCAGAAACACTTGCTTTTGATGTAGATGTCATTCCGCTGCCAAGAATTTGTGTAAAGGCTATGGGATACGATATTTCTTTAGAAGTTTCTCCAGGTTCAAACCCTGCATTTATCCACTGTTTATTTGCATAAAACTATCCAATCCGTTGTAATTGAGCCGTTTGCCCATTCTTGTTGACGATACTCAAAAGATTTTCCAGTGCGATTATTGGGTCCTATTGCAACATTACATGTATAAGTTTCACAACTGCACACCGCACCAATGATTTCATTTGTCGAAATAGGAAGCATAATTGTCCTTGTGACTTCTTTATCTGCAGGTCCTTGTGAGATTGTTCCCCACTGTCTATTTACAGATAGCATTCCACCCAAACGTACTAGGTGCACCAGTCCATTCTACGTGAAAGCTGCTTTTTGTGTTCTTATCTTTATCCCAAGCGCCTACAACATTTAAAGCGGGATATGAAGAAAGTTTACTATCAGTTAGCTGTACGTTAAGTACATTGTTCACAGACACATTCAATGGAACGTCCATCGATTTTGCCTCTTGCATGGAGGGGTCCGTACCTTCAAAAACTCCCCACTGTTTACTTTCCAACTGCGATAAACCATGGGGATCCCATTAAATCTGTACCTCTAAATTGTACGGTTGATTTAGTGGTCTCCTCATAATTCCATACGCACCCATATACGGTTTCATCATTTCCCAATGCTCCCATAGTTGCCATGACTATAAAGATTTCCGCAGAAAAAGTAATTGGGAAATTAGCTGTACGGTAATATCCATTTTTATTCATTGCATGTCCCCACTGTAGAGGGATTGTTACGAAACAGGAGAAGTAGATGAGAGTAAGCAGAGTATGCATGATTTTTTGAAAATGAAATCAATTGAAAACTCGCCAGAACATCAAATATCTACAATCGTAGAAGCGTAAATATATGCCAATCTGGCTGATTTATCAAGTATCAATAGTAACAACCATCAAGCCACGGATAATGCAGATAATACGGTAATGCGTGCGATTGATTGAGTAGCGCACTAGTAACACTACTTCAGCAGCTCTATGCATTTTCGTAGCTGCCTCAGGCCCTTGTGTGTATAAACCCTTTCGGTTACATCACCGCCAGCGTGACCTAAAATACGCCGTTTAGCTGTCTCATTTGCGCCTGCATTGTCAAGTAAGGTTGCTACAGTATGCCGGCAGTCATGGGTAGTGTGACCATTAGCCTTGATGATCTGCATGACTGAGCGCCAGATGATGCAATAGCAGCTGTAATCGTATTGTTTCCCTTCGGAATCCGCTATCAAGCTTGAACCGGAGGATTTCATACGGTTTGTAATGAGAGGGAAAAGCTGATGATGGATGGGAATAGTACGGATGCCGGAGGCGGTCTTGCTTTTTGTAATCCGGATGTATCCCTGCCTGATGTTCACATCAGTCTTTTGGAGTGCCAGCATCTCACCGACACGCATGCCGGTGTAAAGCAGGATAAGTACAGTATCAACACCGGGATTATCAATGTTTGCCCAGAGTCGGTTAATTTTCTGCCGACTGAATGGGTGGTGCGGATGCACGGCTTTATTTTTCCCTATCGATAGCAGGGGAGCATAGCATTTATTTATCAACTCAATTTTCACGGCATATTTTTCAAGCAATGAAATCAAAGAGCGGACTTTTTTACATGAACTGTAAGACAGCCCGCTCTTTCGCATGGCGTCAAGGATCCTTTGGTAATCCACATATTTGAGATTCTGTATTGGCTCATAATGGAGAGGAATCAAGTGCTTGAATGAATTGGAATAGCTATTCAAAGTGGACTGCGATGGGTTAGTATTTGCCGTATGGGCAGGAAGCCATCTGTGGTACAACTCAGCAAGAGTTATTTGATGCGCCGGAAGGGAGCGATGAAAATGAAGTTTATTGTAGTCCGCTTGAAAGATTTCAGCCTCCACCTGCGTTGTAAAGTATTCAACCGGCTTTTGGCGTCCATTAACACTGACAACAAATATAAATGGCCGCCGCCTGTTGCCGGAGAGCCTTTTTATTGAACCGTATCCGTTTGGTTTACGCATTTTTATCACCTCTAGTTATTTGTAAAGGAGAAAAAGCATGAACGCAACAAATGTTGATTATTACATCGTCGGCTTTAAGTCGGACGGTAGCCGTGCCGCCGGTAAAATTTGTATGTTTGACCCAATTAAACATCCGGATAAGCTGAAAGCTGAAGCAGAAAAGATGAAAGCGGATAACGCCGACATCGTAACAGTAAAAGCTGTAACCACTGCCGACTACATGAATCTGCTGGGAAATAATACAGACAGTAAAGAGTACATCCTGAGTGGAGATACATTTATTCCGAAGCCGGATTATGTACCGACAGAGGCTGAAAATAAGCAGGCCGCCATCGCTACTATAAAAGCAAAGTATCAGCCAACACTGGATAGCCTTGTTGATGCGAGAGTTAAAGCCGCAATGCTGGGCGCCGATACAACTAAGATTGACAGCCAGTACAAAACCACGCTAGCTAGCATGACTGCGGAAATCAAGAATGCATAGAGGAGGGATAAATCATGGAATTTTGCGAATATTGCGGTAACCTTTTAAATGAAGACGATCGCTGCCCATGGGATGGATGCCCACACAATGCTATTTTGGACGCCATGGCAGAAGCCAAGGCGGCCGATGAAGCAAAGACAGAGAAGAGTGAGGACAAAACCTGATGGATATTAACACCTTGCTTATTTACACGCAGAAAGCGGTCAGCCGTTTAATTGACGGTTGGCCGTTTAAAATTTCCGTGGGCGGGATTATTGCGCTTGTACAATTTCACCTTGAACTGATTACTCTTTTTGCGGTGCTTATCGTGATTGACCTGCTGACAAAGTGGCTTGCATTAGCTTATGAGTTTATTAAAACTAAAAGCAATGCTCCAACCGTTATTGATACCATACATGCCATGCCTGCCGCACACAGGGCAGGAGTTATTTCTTCCAGGCAGATGAAAAATCAGTTTCTTTTAAAAATGAGTGTATATGTGCTTGTAACTATTGTTAGCGGTATTGCGGACATTATGATTTCTGCCGTACACCATCCGGCAGTGCTCATGGATCTTTGCATTTCGTATTTGGCCGCTTCTGAATTGCTGTCAATTATTGAGAATCTTAATGATGCCGGTGTTTCTTGCTTAGCGGGGCTTGTGAACATAGTGAAAAAGAAAGCCGGTATTGAGAGCGCCCCTGCGGCCCTAAAAGAGAAACAGCCACCAGCAGGAAAGGATAGAGAAAATGGATGAAGAAATTACTTTAGAAGAACTCGGAGAAAAACTGGATGACCCGGCGGTAAATGCGGACCGCGTATATATCCATTGGACTGCCGGGCATTATGGACAGCGTCCGGAGGATTATCACATCAATATTGATAGTGATGGAGGAGTATATCTCACACGACCGCTATGGGACACACCGACCGCTACGTGGCACCGGAATAGCGGTTCCATCGCCGTCACACTTGATGGATGCTGGGACGCCTCTATCTATAAAGATGGGCATTGTAACTTCGGTAGCGAACCACCGACGGACGAACAGATTGAAGCGTTGGCACAGGTGCTGGCTGTTATCTCAAATCATACCGGCATCCCTATAGATAGCAATTACATGATGACGCACGCCGAAGCGGCAGAACTTGATGGATATGGTCCTAACACCACCTGCGAACGGTGGGACCTTTGGACCCTCCCGGGCTCTACCGATTGGGGCAGCGGCGGCGACTATGTGCGAGGCAAGGCTCTGTATTATAAACAGGAGTGGGAGAATGAATGAAGATAAAAATGAGCTGGCAAGGATAATCGCTATTGCCGTCATTGCCGTGACTGTTATTGCCGCTATTACCGGGGCGATTATCTACGATAACAGTCGTAAATCTAAACCGGTGGTGATGACACAACAGGAAGCCACCACCCCAGAAACTGTGGCAAAGAGAGTGAACGTCACGCCGGTGGAAAGCCGGATTATAACACGGGAGATTGAACGCTCCGCCGATACGACCCCGGCTGTCACATACTATGTCCAAGCCCCGACCGTGGAGAAGGCCGCTACCGAAACATCGGCCGCAATAAAAAAGCAGTCACCGAACCTCCCGGCGGCTGTTACTAAAAAGACTGACCGGACTATCGTAACTGCTGACAATGACCGGCAGAAAGTGAATGTATATAAGATAAGCCTTCGTAAAGCTCACAAGATTAAAACCGGAATGACATACGTGGACAACCACGCCTACTTGAATGCTGGCTATCAAGCTGGCAGGTGGGAAGGCCTTGCCCATTTTAACGCTGAAGGTTTTAAAGGGGCAACGGTCATGTATACAATTAAAGAATGGTGAGTGAAAATCTGAATAAAATGTTCAGTGGTAGTATAATGGTAGTATTTTATGACTGAAAATTTCACGGAAAAATGTAAAATCAAAAAGCGCTGATAGTCGATTTCAATCGATTCTATCAGCGCTTTTTGATATGGTGCCGGAGGCGGGACTTGAACCCGCACGATGTTGCCATCGCCAGATTTTGAGTCTGGTGCGTCTGCCATTCCGCCACTCCGGCATATCAACAAAAGTTATTTTAGCATATGACTGGAAGATTCGTCAATGGTCATTGAAAACGATTCATTTTGACCTTTTTATTTTCATCACTTCATCAGCGTGCTATGATAGTATATATTAGCCAAAAAAGAAATGAGATGGTCATATGTTCAAATTACTGCTTCTGGGCCTTCTGGCTCTCTTCAGCCTGTATCGGCTGCATGAAAATTATGATTTTCTGACACTTTGCGCAACGGCCATCGTCGTTGCCGCATTTTCGCTTTCCTGTCTCCATTTATGGAGAAGAAGGTAGGAGGGGCGCTGCCCCATAGAAGAAGGGCCTGGCCCTAAGGAGGGATTTCTTTTGGATGTAAAAACATTAGCATGGCAGGAAAAAGAGACGGTAGTCAGCCTTCGCCGTCATTTCCATGAAAATCCGGAATTATCGCAGAAAGAATTCAAGACGATGGATACCATCGAGGAATTCCTGCACAAGTATGGCATAGAAACAGTCAGAGTGCCGCACGGCGGCGTATTCGGCTTCCTGGACAGCGGGAAACCGGGTTGGACGATGCTCATGAGAGCAGACATTGATGCGCTTCCCATCAAGGAAGACCCCGTCAATATGGCAAAGGAAAGAGTCTGCATTTCAGAAAATGAAGGCATCATGCATGCCTGCGGCCATGACGGCCATATGGCGATGCTCCTTACCGAAGCCAAAATCCTTGCCCAGCACAAGGATGAATGGGAAGGAAAGATCGTCTTCATGTTCGAAGAGGCTGAGGAAATGGGGGAAAGAGGCATTGCGCCGCTTCTCCGCTACCTCCGCGATAACAAAATCCATATCGATACCTGCTTCGGCACCCATGTCATGTGGAATCTTCCGGCAGGAAAGGTCGGCATCCTTTACGGAAGTGCACTGGCCGGAGCTTACTTCTTCCGCGTGAAGCTTCACGGGAAGAGCGGCCACGGATCCCGTCCGGACATGGCACAAAGCCCGATCGAATGCTTCATTTCCATTGCGAGCGAACTTCGTTCCTACCGCATGCGTGCCGTCGATCCGTCCGACAGCCTGACATACTCCTTCGGATGCGTGCAGGCAGGCCATGAACCGAATATCATTCCGGATGAATTGATGTTTGCAGGCACCGCCCGCTGCACAAAGAATGACGACGGCCTTGCTTTCCGCGATACCTTCCTCAAAGTGACGAAGGGCATTGCCGAGCTCCACGGCCTGACGGCAGAAATCGTCGAAGACCAGTACTTCCCGGTTACCGTCAATACGAAGGAATGCGTCGATCTTGCCAGAAAATCTGTCACTGAAGCCCTTGGAAGCGATGCGCTTGATCCGGACTGCCCGATGTGGATGGCCACGGAAACCTTCTCCATTACGGAATCGACATATCCGGGCGTCTTCTTCTTCACCGGCATCAATGATCCGGAAGTCGGAAGCGGAAGCCCGCACCACACACCGAAATTCGACATTGCAGAAGACGGCCTCGTCACAGGCGTTGCCGCCGCTCTTGCCTATGTCACAAGAGCTCTGGCAGAAAAGCCCGAAACACCGTTCTTCCATCCGACGGACCTTGAAAGCATGCTGAAATTAACCTGATCAATAAAAAATAAAGCCTCCCGTAATTTATAGATTATTTATGGAGGCTTTATTTTTTTGTTCTTTTCTATGGAAACGCCTTCGATAAAGTCCTATAATATAGATAGATAAAGAAATGGTTTCGGAAAGAAGAAGGCGATGATCATGTTAAGTTCAATTGTATTGATACTCGGGAGTCTGCTCTTCATTGGCGCAGGCATATTCTGCATCCTGCAGCCGGAGATCTCGCTTCTGATCGTTGGTTGGTATATCGGATTCGTACTCGTCCTGGGCGGCGCGCTCCAGATAATCCGCTTTTTCCAGATTGATCCGGGCTACCGTTCCTTCTGGCATCTGCTTATTGCCCTGCTCGACGTAGTATTCGGCATCTGGATGCTTGTCAGCATGGTATTCACGCTGGTTGCCTACATGCTTCCGCTTATGTTTGCCATCTACATCCTGCTCCGCGGCATCCTGATGATCGTACTCCGGAAGAAGAAAGAAAAGGAAATGAAGCACTCTTCGCTTTACATGCCTGTAGCCATCATTGAAATCCTGATCGGCGCAGCCCTTGTTTTGAGACCGGATGCAGCAAGCATCATCTTCATGTACTGCGTAGCACTGGCACTCATCTGGACCGGCATCTCGACATTCATGATCTGGAGACAGAGCGAAGCAGCTGACGATTCTGAATCATAAAAGCAATTGTAAAGGGACTATGATAAAATGTGCAATCATTTTGTCACAGTCCTTTTTTCGTGAACAGTATCAATTTCAGGCAATAAAAAAACCGCAGCGCCATCACTACGGTTTTTCTTCGGAAAAGAATTAAGCCTTTTCTTCCATTGCTTCTTTGTAAGCTTCCTTTGCTTCTTCCTTAGCTTCTTCTTCAGCTAATTTAGCTCTTTCAGCCTGGATTTTAGCAACAGCAGCCTGTACATTCGCGTTCAGACGGGATTTCTTACGAGCTGCGGCATTCTTGTGAATGACGCCTTTCTGAGCAGCGCTATCGATAACGCTTACAGCAGCACGGATAGCTTCGTCCTGGTTTTCCGTAGCAGCAGCAGCGACAGCTTTCTTAACGGAGCTGTGGATTCTGGATTTAATAGCAGAATTTGCAGCCTTCTTTGCAGCGTCCTGTCTCATGCTTTTCATATTGGATTTAATCTGTGGCAATGATTTCACCTCCCGTCTGCATTATTCATACCATGACATTCTATCATATTTCATCAATCAAGGCAAGAAATTTTCTGAAAATTCAAAAGGTACGATGTTTTGCGGAAAAGACGGGAAAAGTCAGGGCGAACAGGAAAATTTTGTTTGAATCGAAGTATGTCTTTTTGTACAATAGAAATGTAAGAGCCGGAGGTTCCGGTTCGGAAGGAGACCTTATGCTATTCGTCGGAGTAGATCTCGTCAAGATAGAACGCTGGGAACGGATTCTGGAGAAATTTCCTGCCAGGGCAGAGAAAATTTTCACGCCGGATGAAATTGCCCATTGCGAAAAGAAAGGAAAGAAGCGGGCTGAGTCCTATGCGGCTCTCTGGGGAGCCAGGGAAGCGGCCGGCAAAGCGCTGGGAATCGGCATCTTCGGATCGGCCTGGCAGGATGCCTATGTCACATGGTCCAAGTGGGGAGCGCCGGAGCTTTATCTGAAGGGCACGTTTGAAAAGCGGGCCAGGGAGCTTGGCGTCACGGAAATGTCGATTTCCATTTCGCATGAAGATCATATGTCCATCGCGGTGGTCGTGATGGCAGGAGGCAAATCATGATTCTGACAAGTACGGCGGAGTCCAGGCTGCTGGACAAAATCGCTATGACAGAGTACGGACTGCCGGAAGCTGTCCTGATGGAAAATGCAGGACGCGCTGTCGTCAGCCGCATGAGAGAGTTTACGGACTGGGAAGGCGCATTCACTGTCATTGTCTGCGGCACGGGCAATAATGGCGGGGATGGATTTGTCAGCGCCCGCTATGCAAGAGGCGCAGGCGCCAGGGTCCTGGTCATCCTCATGGGGGATCCGTCCCACATGGGAGAGTCGGCAAAGATGTACCGGAAGACGGCTGAGAAGATGGGGATTCCTGTCATTGAGGTGATGGAAGCAGAAGAAGCGGTTCCCTACCTCTATGATGCGGATATCATCATCGATTCTTTGATTGGAACGGGTCTTGCAAGCAAAGTGAAGGGCGAGAAGGCAGCGCTCATCGATATCATCAATGACACGGATGCGCTCGTCGTTTCGACCGACATTCCAAGCGGCCTTGTGACGGATACGGGAAGACCGGCAGGGACGGCTGTCAATGCGGATTTCACCGTCGCTCTGGGTTCGGTGAAGCGCGGGCATGTCCTTTATCCGGGAAGCGAGCATACGGGCCGTCTTCTCTTTTCGCCGGTTGGCATTCCTGAGGAAGCATCTGAGGATTTCCCTGTCCGCCTTCTTTTCAGGGAAGACATCGCGCCTCTTCTTCCTGTAAGGAATCAGATTTCCCATAAAGGAAAGAACGGATTCCTTGGCATTTTTGCAGGGTCGTCCGGTATGGAAGGCGCAGCCCTCCTTGCGGGGCAGGGCGCCCTCTATGCAGGGGCCGGCAAGACAGCCATCATCACGACAGGCGATGCTGCACCCATCATGGCAGGAAAGTTCCCTGAAATCATGGTTTCCTCCATCGGAAACGGTCCGCACTTCACGGAAGACATGGCGGAAGCTGCCCTTGAGAAGGCCAAGGCGTATGACGTCATCGCCATCGGGCCCGGCATCAGCAGGGATGAGGAAACGGTGAAGTTCGTGAAGAAAATGGTCGAAAACTTTGAGAAGACGATCATCCTTGATGCGGACGGGCTCTACGCGGCCGCCGAGGCGAAGATCGATTTCAAGTCCTGCCCGGGCCGGTTGATCCTGACGCCTCATGTGGGAGAGTTCGCAAGGCTGACAGGCCTTTCTGCTTCCGAAATCGAGGAGAAGAGGATTGATGCTGCGTCCGATTTCTCGAAGAAGAACCGTCTCGTCCTTGTCCTTAAGGGCGCGCCTACGGTCATCGGCCTTCCTGACGGCCGCTCCTACGTCCTGTCTCTTATACACATCTGACGCTGCCGACGA
>ERZ1026943.367-NODE-367-length-25531-cov-5.491090_pt1 | contig 25531 bp, 21 predicted proteins | sample MGYA00519461_ERZ1026943 | MGnify/ENA primary metagenome ERZ1026943 (study PRJEB26926, sample SAMN06164617) | human gut metagenome | biome: ENVO:00009003; feature: ENVO:2100002; material: ENVO:00002003 | host: Homo sapiens | place: USA | collected 2012 ...
CGCCGCAGAGATCAGAGACCTCGAGGGAGTGCTGAAGCACGTTCTGACCAAACGAGGTACGGTAGCGCAGGGCACCAAGGGTCTTGACGATCTCGGGGTGCAGGTCGTGGATGCCAGTATCGAAGGCAGCCTGCTCGCCAGCCTCGCGCACGCGCTGCTGAACCAGGTCGGCAGCCTTGTGATACATCTCCTCGATGCGGGCAGGGTGAATGCGGCCGTCGGCGATGAGGTTCTCGAGGGCGACACGGGCGGTCTCACGACGGACCGGGTCGAAGCTCGAAAGAACGACGGTCTCGGGCGTGTCGTCGATCACGAGGTTGACGCCGGAAACCTGCTCGAAGGTCCGGATGTTGCGACCTTCGCGACCGATGATACGGCCCTTGAGGTCATCAGAGGGAATGTGCACGGAGGTAACGGTGACCTCGGCTGTGTGGTCGGCAGCGCAGCGCTGAATCGCCAGGGACAGAATCTCCTGGGCGGTCTTGTGGCACTCGGCGCGAACCTGCTGCTCGGACTCGCGAATGATCGTGGCAGCCTCGTGGGTGACCTCGCCGCGAACCTTATCGAGGAGCTCCTTGTGGGCGTCCTCGCGGGTCAGGTCGGCGATACGCTCGAGCTCGGAGGTCTGCTTGGCGCAGAGCTCCTCAAGCTCGCGGGAGCGCTTCTCGACCTGACCGGCCTGGCTGGACAGCTGGTGCTCACGCTTGTCGAGAGCGTCGTTGCGGCGATCGAGGGATTCCTCGCGCTGCATCACACGGTTCTCGAGCGTACGAATCTCGCTCTTACGCTGCTTGTCCTCGGCCTCGGCGGCCTGCTTGTTCTTGATGATCTCCTCTTTAGCCTCGAGCAGAGCCTCTTTTTTGAGGGTCTCGGCCTGACGCTTAGCATCACCGATCAGAGACTCAGCCTGTGCGTGTGCCGACTGGATCTTTTCGTCGGCCTCGTGAAGACTACCCTGCTTGGCGGTGCGCATGTAGGCAATGGCGGCGATGGCACCCAAAACGATGCCAACGAGCGCTGCGATGATAGGCATGCTCACTCCTTTTTATGGATTCGTTACACAACAAAGCGAACCGTCCTTACGAACGGCTCGCGACATTTGAGTAATATGGGCGCAGCTTATGCGGGTCGGATACAGATAAACATATAAACAAACTCATCACAGATGAGCACATATCACAAAGCAAATGACAGTGTTTATCGTACGTTGAACCACAACAACTGTCAAATAAATGGCCCCGGCACGGCGGCTAAAACACGGTGAACGGCAGGGCCACAAAACGCATACGCCTAAACCGCACATTCCTCGCGTTCGGCATCGAGACGTGCCTTAACGGCATCGGCGGCGACGTGATACGAGAAGCCCTTGCCCATCAAAAACCGAACCAGTTTTTCGAATGCGCGCGTCTCTGGAACACGCCGCTTGGCGAGCAGGGCTGACGCACGCGCCAAATCGTCTTCGACGGCAAAATAATCCTCGGGATAACCGGGAATGTCATCGAGCACGACATGACGGCGCTTGAGCTCGGTCTCGATTTTGCGCTGTCCCCAACCGCGCCGCTTGCGCTCCTCGATAAAGTACGAGCAAAAGCGGCTCTCGTCTAAAAAACGATACTCGGTGGCGCGCTCGACGGCGAAATCGATCGCAGGCTGGTGAAAGCCGTAGCGAGCCAGCTTGTCACGCACCTCACCCGTCGCATGGTCGCGGCGCGATAACATCTCGGTCACCATGGTAAGTGCACATTTACGCTCAATGAGCTGCACCGCCTCACGGAAGTTGTCCCAATCACAGGGAAGATCGGGGCGGTTTTTGACATACAGCCGCGCGACCCGCACGGGAATCCAAATCGACCGTTCAAAACCGCCCTCAAGCTCACAATCAATATGTGCGCAAGGCTTTTTGGACGCATACCCGCTCGAGAACGAGGAGGCCGCCTTCTTATCGGGAAAGACGACCGTGGCCTCGGTCACCGTATACGACATGAGCGTAACCGCTACTCGTCGTCATCATCGAGCATGGCGGACCCATCGATGGCGTAAAGCTCGTCAAACTCCTCAGGCGCAGGCTGATCGGTCAGCTCGACCTCGGACGGAGCATCGTCATCAAACTCAAGTCCACAGGCAAGGCGGACCTTATGCTCAATCTCGTCGGCGCAATCGGGGTGTTCGCGCAGGAACGCCTTGGCGGCCTCGCGACCATTGCCGAGCTTGTCCTCGCCATAGGCAAACCAGGAGCCCATCTTCTTGCAGATGCCGCACTCGACAGCCATGTCAAGAATCGAGCCCTCCTTAGAGATGCCCGTACCGTACATGATGTCGAACTCAGCAGAGCGGAACGGAGCTGCCACCTTGTTCTTAACGACCTTGGCGCGCACGCGGTTACCGATAACCTCGTCCTTAAGCTTAATGCTGTCGATGCGGCGAATGTCGATACGCACCGAAGAGAAGAACTTAAGGGCGCGGCCGCCCGTCGTAGTCTCGGGGTTGCCGAACATGACGCCGATCTTCTCACGCAGCTGGTTAATGAAGATGCACGTCGTGTTGGACTTGGACAGCGAGCCGGCGAGCTTGCGGAGCGCCTGGCTCATCAGGCGAGCCTGAAGACCGACCGTAGTATCGCCGATTTCTCCCTCGATCTCGGCACGCGGGGTCAGCGCGGCGACGGAGTCGACGACGATGGCATCGATGGCGCCGGAACGCACGAGCATGTCAACAATCTCGAGCGCCTGCTCGCCCGTGTCGGGCTGGGAAATGAGCACCTCGTCGATATCCACGCCGATGCGCGCGGCATACGTGGGATCGAGCGCGTGCTCGGCATCGATAAATGCCACAACGCCACCCATTGCCTGGGCCTCGGCCAGGATCTCGAGCGAAAGCGTCGTCTTACCGGAGGACTCAGGACCGTAAATCTCGACGATACGGCCGCGCGGCACGCCGCCGATACCCAGCGCGGCATCGAGGGCCAGGGCGCCCGTGGGAATGGCCTCGACCTCGAGCTCGGGACCACCGTCGCCGTACCTCATGATGGAACCCTGGCCGAATTTCTTCTCGATCTCGGCCTTGGTGGTGGCGATCATCTCATCGCGCTCTTTACCCGTCGTGCGAGCATGAACGGTACGTACGGGACCTGAATTCTTGGCCATGAATAGCCCTCCTCTTAACAACCTGCATCGATAATAAACGAACGGCTGTTCGTGGTCAACCGTTCAGGCCAATCATATGCAGGCGGTCTTTCCAAAACCCAACCAAACGCCGACCAAACACTGACCAAATGCTTGACCACAAAGGACCAAATATGAACAAGGCAGGCAAAAATACATCTACAACCAGCACAAACGCCAAATGAGCCTAAGGTCCCTATCTCCACAATTAAGGGGCTCGGAGGCCCCTTAAAACACGTCTATTCCATAGAGTTGAGCACAAGGGCAATGCGACCCAATGCCTCCGTGACCGCATGGGCACGAACACACGAACGGTCGCCCTCATAGTGGCAGCGCACAGAGTCCACGACCGGCACGCCCCCATCGGCGGAACGATGCGCCCAGCCAATATAGAAAGTGCCCGCCGGATCGTCCTCAGTGCCACCGCCGGGGCCGGCATAACCCGTTGCGCTCACTGCAATATCGCTCTGGTACAACTCCAGCGAACCCGCCGCCATCTCGCGCGCGGTCTGATGCGACACCGCGGTATAGCGGTCGAGCGTCTCCTGCTCAACACCAAGAACGCGATGCTTAATCTCATCGCAATAGGTCACCGCACCGCCACGCAGCACCGCCGAGGCGCCCGGGATATCGGCAATCGTCGATGCGATCATACCCGCCGTCAGCGACTCAGCCGTCGAAACCGTCACGCCCCGAGCGCTCGCGCGCTCGACAATATCGCGCGCCAGCTCCTCGTTGTGTGCGGAAATCTGCTCAAAAGAGTCCGTCATACCCACCAGGACCTAGACCGAAAAGACGATCTTGCGGCAGTTCCAGAAGTACTGGGCGCCCGAGATAACGGTCAGGACAACGGCAACGGCGTACAGGAAGCGCGACACCGAGTAGATGCCGAGCGTCAGCGCCACCGGGCCAAGGTGCAAGCCGGCCATAGCAAAAACGCACAGGTAACCGCAAATGGAGACCATCGTGGTTGCCGTCTTGTACTTGCCGAGCTTATCGGCCGCAACGACCACACCGGCCGCACTCGCGACCATGCGAAGGGCGCTCACCAGCAGCTCACGGAACAGGATAATGAACACGGACCACACGGTCACCGCGCCAAAATCCAAGAACAGCAGCAGGGCCGAAAACACGAGCAGCTTATCGGCGATGGGGTCCAAGAATTTACCGAAGTCGGTGATCTCGTTGCGCGAACGCGCCAGATAACCGTCGACCTTATCGGTGCACGACAGGATCACATACAGAATGAAGGCAGCGGCGGCGAGCGGGCCGTCGAAGGTGCTCCAATCCGTACCGGCAACACTCGTGTGAGAAAGCGCCGACACGATCATGAACACCGGGATAAAGACGATGCGAACGCACGTCACGATGTTGGCGGGCGTCCAGACACTCGTCAGTTCCTTATTGCTCTCGTTAGCCACGACGCTCTCCTACTCCACAACATGACCGATAAGCTCATAGCAGAAGCTATCGGTAAACTCGACGGTCAGAATATCGCCCACGGACGCCTCGCTGGCGTCCAGATGCACCGCGCCATCGGAATCGGGCGCCTGGAACCAGGCATGGCCGATCAGCTCGGCGCCATCCTCGGTCTCTTCGATACCGTCGACGATTACCTGGGCGCGCTCGCCCACATGTGCGGCGGTGGCGGCAAAACCGAGCGACTCGGCCAGGTCCATGGCCTCCTGGGCGCGCTCGAGCTTGACCTCTTCGTCGACCTGACCCTCCATCTTAGCGGCCAGGCTGCCCTCCTCCTGCGAGTAGGCAAAGACGCTCGTGTAGTCAAAGCCGACGGTGTCCATAAAGTCGATAAGATCGCGGAACTCGTCGTCGGTCTCGGTCGGGAAGCCGACCATGGCCGTGGAACGGATCACGATGCCGGGGATACGCTCACGAAGGTCGCGGAACAGATCCTCGAGCTCCTGGCGCGAACCGGAGCGACGCATGGCCTTGAGAATGCGCGCGTCGCAGTGCTGCACGGGGATATCGATATAGGGCAGCACCTCGGGCGTATCGCGAATCGTCTCGATGAGTTCGTCAGTCATGCCCTCGGGCTGCAGATAGAGCACGCGGACCCAGACGTTGTGCGGGCGCACGGCCTCGGCGACGGCACGCAGCAGCTGCGCCAGATTGCGCGGCGAGCCATCGGCGACGTCCTCGTCGGCAAAGTCGGTACCCCAGATGCCCGTGTCCTGGCCGATCAGCACGATCTCGCGCACACCGCCGGCAACCAGGTCACGCACCTCGGAGATAATGCTCTCGGCATTGCGCGAATGATAGCGACCGCGAATATAGGGGATCATGCAGAAGCTGCAGAAGCGGTTGCAGCCATCGGAAATCTTGACGTAGGCGACAGCACCCTCGACGGTACGTTTGACCTGCGGGATATAGGCTGCAATCTCACGCTCGACACCCAGCACGCCATCGATGACCGCCACGATGCCGTCTTCCTCGTCGGCCTTCACAAAGGCAGCGACCTCGGGCAGCTCGTCAGGCAGGTCATCGCCATAGCGCGACGGCACGCAGCCGCACATGACGATGGGGCAAGAACGAACGCCGTCCTGAACCTCGTTGGCGAGCTCGAGCGTGGTCTCGATGCTCTCGGACGTTGCGGAGGCGAGGAACGAGCAAGTATTGACGATGGCGATATCGGCAACCTGCGGGTCGAATGCCTCCTCGTAGCCCGCGGCGGTCAAAAGAGAACGCATGCGGTCGGTGTCAACCTCGTTCTTAGCGCACCCGAGGGTGATGTAGAGCACGGAGCCCAACGGTGTATCCATGTTGGAGAGCAGTCCTTTCGATTGATATTAGCGGTAGTTGGTGAACTGCAGCGGCTGGCCGTAGTCATGGTCGCGCAGGAACTGGATCACGGTCTGCAACGCGTCCTTCGAAGCAGAGGAAACACGCAGCTTATCGGCCTCGATGGTCACCTTGACCTTGAGCTTTTGATCCTTGATGTCCTTGTTGATCTTCTTGGCGGTCGCCTGGTCGATACCCTCGACGATATGGCCGAGCACGCGCACGGTGCCGCCCGATGCCGCCTGCGGAGCATCCCACGAGACAGCCTTGAGGTCGATGCCGCGCTTGATGAGCTTGGAGCTCAGCACGTCAACAATCTGTTTGGAGACAAAGTCGGCCGGGGCGTTGATCGTAAAGAGCTTCTCGCCCTTCGAAAGCTCGATCGTGGCGCCGGAATCCTTAAGGTCATAGCGCTGGGAAATCTCGCGCGTGGTCTGCTGGAAGGCGTTGTCGACCTCTTGCATGTTGACCTCGGACACGACGTCGAAGCTGGAATCTTTAGCCATGATGTTTCCTTTCGCGTACGAGCGGCTTAGTAGCTATCGTACGAATAGTCGGTAGAATCGGTGGGTGTCTGACCGTCAGTTGCGGTATCGGCGCCATCCGTGGACTGGGCATCGGTAACGTCGGTGGTATCGGCACCATCGGTGGTATCGGTACCATCAGAACTTTCACCATTCTCGAAATCAGTCGTCTCCTTCTTGGGAACGGTGATCGTCACACGCGCCACGCCCGAGGTCTTGGTATCGTAACGAACCTTTTCACCGTTCTTGGTAACGGTGACATCGGAAGGCTTGGACGTGGTGATCTCGATCGAGGACTCGGGCGAGTACTCCTGCTCAAAGGGGCCAGTCGCTTGGGCGCCATAGACCGACTTGCCGTCGACCTTGACCTCAATCCACGCGGTCTTTCCCTTGGCAACGGAGACTTTGACCTTCGTGACCTCGTTCTCTTCCTTCTTGGCCGTCGTCTTGGTAGCGTCCGAGTCAGTCGACTCATCCGTCGCCTCATCGGTGTCTTCGTCCTCGTCGACCGTTTCGGTCTTCTTAGAAGACTTCTTGGTCGTCGTCTTGGTAGCAGTGGGCGCCTCGGGCGTGGTCTCGGGCGCCGAAGATGCGCAGCCGCGCAGAAGCACCACGATGAGCACAATCAACAACAGCGCAACGGCACCGATGCCGGCGTAGACGATACGCGGATCGAGCCCGTTGTTTTGAGGAGTACGTGATCCGCCGCGTCCACGATTGGAACTGCTGCGGCCGCCTCCCTGAGGCATACGACCACGATTGCTATCGGAACGGCCGCGATAGCCGCCCTGGCCCTGAAGGCTGCGCTGACCCGAGCGGGGCGCAAGTTCACCGCGGCCTTGATAGCCACGCTGGCCCGAACGCGGAGCCGAAGAGCGCTGGCCATACGGCTGTGATTGAGAGCGAAGACGCGGCGTCACCTGCGTGGTATCGGCATCCGCATAGCCACCGCGAGAGCGTCCGGTGGAGACACCACGGTGACCGCGATCTGAATAGCCGCCGTCGCCGTAGCCGGCACGAGGGTCACGAGCCACGCCGCGGGCAGCGGGAAGTGCACGGTCCTCGGGCATCGGCGTACTGCGGAACCGGTCACGCTGTGAGCGAATCTCCTCGCCCGAACCCGTCTCAGTAATATAACCGGCCTGCTGAGGACGCTGTCCATAGCGGGTCGAACGACCGCCCTGAACCATCAGGAAGCGCCCGTTATCGACCGAGGAACGCGAATTGACGTAGCCGGCGGCGTCCTGAAAACGACCGCCCTGCTGCGACGTCTCGCGTTCGTATGCCATCAGATCGTCAAAGTAGGCATTGACGACCTCGCGCGGATTGAGGCCCAAAAAGCGAGCATAGCTCGAAATCATGCCCTGCGCATAGCCGCGCGGCGGCATCGAAGCAAAGTTACCGGTCTCGAAAAACTCGATGATCTGCGGCCTGATTTTGATGGTGTTGGCGACTTGCTGAATGGAAAGGCCCATTCGGCGACGCTGCTCAAGCAGCATGTCACCAAAGCGTGCAGCCATCAGAATCCTCCAAACTCACGATCTTCACGTGCCATCTCGGCGTCGACAGACTCCAGCGCGGCAAGCCCCTCCTCGTCCAACAGGACCTCGCGCGGCTTGGAACCGTCGGGCGGGCCGACGACACCCTTTTCTTCCAGCATATCCATAATACGCCCGGCACGCGCATAGCCAACCTTCAGACGACGTTGCAGGCCAGATGTGGAGCCAAGCTGCGATTCCACCACAATATGGGCGGCTTCCCAAATGAGCGGATCATCGTCTTGCGGCTCGGCGACTCCGGTACGGACAATGCCGCCGCCACCCGCCATGGACATGGAAGCGGGCGCCACGGCAGACAGGATCTCCTCGTGGTAGTCGGGCTCGCTCTGCGACTTGACGAACTCGACGATCTCGTTGATTTCATCATCCGAGACAAAGCAGCCCTGGATACGGCGGGGCTTGCCCCAGTCGACCTTAGAGAACAGCATGTCGCCCAAACCGGTGAGCTTTTCGGCGCCCATCTGGTCGATGATGACGCGCGAGTCGATGCCCGTGGCGACGTTAAAGGCGATGCGGTTGGTGATGTTGGCCTTGATGAGGCCCGTCACCACGTTGGAGCTCGGGCGCTGCGTGGCCACGATAAGGTGGATACCGGCGGCACGGCCCAGCTGAGCAATACGCACGATCGAGGCCTCGACATCCTTACCGGCAACCATCATCAGGTCCGAGAGCTCGTCGATGATGATGACCAGGTAGGGCATCTTTTGCGGCGGGTTATCGTAATGCTCAAACTCGCCGGCGGCCTGCTTTTCGTTGTAGGTTGAGATCTTACGCACGTTGAGACGCTCGAAGACCTTCAGGCGACGCTCCATCTCGGACACGGCCCATTGCAGAGCGCTCGCGGCCTGCTTGGGCTCGGTCACTACAGGCACGTAAAGATGCGGCAGACCGTTATAGCCCGCAAGCTCGACGCGCTTGGGGTCGACCATGATCAGGCGAACGTCCTCGGGAAGGGCGCGCATGAGCAAGGTCGTGATGATGGAGTTGATCATGACCGACTTACCGGAACCCGTGGTACCGGCGATCAGCAGGTGGGGCATCTTGGCAAGGTCGGCGACGACCGGCGTACCCTCGGCATCTCGACCGATGGCGAGCTCGAGCGGACCGCCCTTCACATAGGGAAGCACGTCGCCCAGGTTGACGTTCTGGCGCTTGCGATTGGGGATCTCGATACCCACAAGCGAGGTGCCGGGGATCGGGGCAAAGATGCGCACGGACTGGGCAGCAAGCGATAGCGCGATATCGTCCTCGAGGCTCGAAATCTTGCTCACGCGCTCGCCCTCGCCAGGTTGCAGCTTAAAGGTCGTCACCGTGGGGCCGGCGATCCAGCCGACCACGCGGGCACTACGACCAAACTCCAGCAAGGTGGACTGAAGCGACTCGGCAGTCTGTTCCAGCTCCTTGTCAGAAGACGCGGCGGAAGCCGACTGCGGGTTGGCATGCAGGATTTCGAGCGGCGGAAGCTTGAGGCCGTCCTCTTCTTCGCCCTCGTTATCTGCGGCGCCGCCGTCCGCTCCCCCATCGCTAGCCGCAGCCGATTCGACAGCACTCAAGGCAGGCGCATCGGCAACCTTGGGATGCTTCAAGAAGTCGGGGATCTGAGGTGCTGCCGAGACAGGATTCACGGCAAACGGCGGCTCGGACTCGTCGATCTTATCGGGGTCGTCTTCCATCGAAAGCTGGCCGGTTACCTGTTCGCGCTTAGCATGGCGACGCGGCAGCAAAGTTGTCTTTGCGGTCTCAATCGGAGCCTCGTCGTCCTCGTCATCGCCCTCGGTGAGCTCAATCTCGCTCTCGGACCAAGACGGGTCGGGCTCACTCGTATTGAGTTTGGGCGCAGCCTTGCCCTTCTTGGCATGGCGGCGCGGCAACAGCGTCGTCTTAGCGCGCTCAGCTTCCACGGCATCGGACACGTCGACAAACGGATCCTCGTCCTCGTCGTCATCGTCCAAAACCGGGTCCACATCGTTGCCCAGGACCGTGGTCACGGCAGCATCGGAGCCCTTTTGACGAAGAATGCTCAGGTGCGGACGGGCAACGCCGGGCACCGACAGGGCTTCATCGTCACCCCACGGGCTCGCGTTAACATCGGCACGACGGCGCTCGGCAAAATCGGCCGCACGGTCGCGAGCAGAGCGCAAAACGCCACCCACCGAAAAGCCGATGATGACAAAACCAACGACGGCCAGACCCAACAGGACCACCATCGCGATAGGCTTACCCAGGGCATTCTGCAGCGCACTCGCAATAAACGCACCAATGTAGCCACCCGAGGCGGACAGATTTTGCGGCGTGAACATAAGGTCACACGAGTCGCTCGTACCCGGCACCATCAGCGAAAGAATGGAGACAACGGTGATAAAGACCACGGCTCCGCCCGCGACCGAGCGCACGTTGAGCGGCGAGTCCTCGCCTAAAAAGAGCGTGGCGGCAAACAGCAAAATGACGATCGGCAGCACGTAGGCGCCCAGGCCAAAGCCCAGGTGGTAAAAACCGGCAACAGCAGCCGTCACGGGCGCTGTTGCCGGAGAAATCACGGCAATAAAGGACGCAATCGCCAAAACGGCAATGACCACGCCGGCGATATCGCGATTGGCCGAGGGCTCCACCAAGGGCTCAAAATCGTCGAAGTCCGCCTCGTGGCCCTTATTGGCACGCAGATGGGAACCGGCACCCTTAGCAGATGCCGGTTGGTTATTGGCCTTATTGCCTTTGGCGTTTTGTGCAGATCCGCGCGCCAAACTAAACCTCCATGACGACCGGGATGATCATCGGACGGGTGCGCGTACGGCTCCAAATAAAGTTGGAGAGCGAATCGCGCACGGCCTTGCGAATGGCATCGGAGCCGCTGCTCGTAAAGCTAAACTTGCCCTTCTCGATCGTCTTCATAATGGACGCGGAGGCATCCTCGGAGAACTGGTCGTCGATGGCAAACGAGACGCCGCGGCCCGAGAACTCGATGGCCTCGATCTTCTTGTGCTTGAGCGAGACGATGGCAACAGCGGTAACCATACCGTCGTTGGCGAGCTTTTGGCGATCGCGCAAGACAATGGGGTCGGTATCGCCGATACGCAGGCCGTCGACGTAGACGACGCCGGACTCGACGGGTGTACCGCGCTTGACGATACCACCGCGCATCTCGAGCGTGTCGCCGTTATCGAGGATAAAGATATGATCGTCCTTGATGCCCATCTTGCGGGCGAGCTGGGCATGAGCGCGCAGATGCACGGCCTCACCGTGAACCGGCATAAAGTACGTGGGTTTGGCCATGGCCATCAGGAGCTTGAGCTCCTCCTGGCTACCGTGACCGGAGACGTGGACGAGAGCGCGGTTCTTATCCCACACGTCGCAGCCGAGCTTGGCCAGGCTGTTGACGACCTGCTGGACGGCTTTCTCGTTACCGGGGACCGGCGTTGCCGAGAGGATAACGGTATCGCCCTCGTGGATGGAGAGCGTCTTGTGCTCTCCGTTGGCCATGCGGGACAGGGCCGACAGCGGCTCGCCCTGCGAACCGGTGCACATGACGACGATCTTGTCGTCGGGCAGGTTATCGATGTCAAAGGCATCGATGATATCGGCGTCGTCGATGTTGAGGTAGCCAAGCTCGCGCGCCACGCGGGTGTTAGTGAGCATGGAGCGACCGGTCACAACGACCTTACGGCCGCACTTACGGGCGGCATCGCAGATCTGCTGCAGGCGATGAATGTGGCTCGAGAACGACGCGACGAACACGCGACCCGGGGCGTTCTTGATGGCGTGCAGCAGATTGGGACCAACCTCGGCCTCGGACTTGGTAAAGCCAGGAACCGTGGCGTTGGTGGAGTCGGAAAGCAGCAGGTCGATACCCTGCTTGGCAAAGCGGCTGATAGCGGCATAGTCGGGCGTGACACCATCGATGGGCGTCTGGTCGAGCTTAAAGTCGCCAGTGTGCATAACGGTGCCCTGATTGGTGCGGATGAACACGCCCAGAGCGCCGGGGATGGAGTGCGTCATCGAAAAGAAATCGAGCGAGATGCCGCCGAGGTTGACATGGCTGCCGCCCTTGACCTCGCGGAACTTGGGTGCGCGGATGCGGAACTCAGAAAGCTTGCCCTCGATAAAGCCAAGCGTCAGCTTGCTCGAGAAGATGGGCACCTTATTGTTGAGGTCCTGCAGCAGATACGGAAGCGAACCGGTGTGGTCCTCGTGGCCGTGGGTGACGACGATACCGCGGAGCTTCTCCTCGTTCTCCAGAACATAGGTGTAGTCGGGAAGCACCAGGTCAATACCGGGCTGGGAATCGTCGGGGAACATGAGGCCAGCGTCAACGAGCACCATGTCGTCGCCGCATTCGAAGACCGTCATGTTCTTGCCGATGCCGTCAAGGCCGCCGAGCGGAATGATCTTCAAGGGAGATGATTTTTTAGCTGCCATAGGTTAGTGTGGTTTCCTTTCTTCGAAACGGGTCTGGAACAACCGACGGGGCGCTTCTGGCAAACCGACCGCCGGGAACGTACAAACATGCATCACGGAGTCGATGCAATAACCACAGTATTTTACGCTATAGGGTTATATAAGGAAACTAGGCGCACACAACAGGCATTATTCATTTTGTAAGCCGTGTAAGACCTCCTAAGAAGCACCGTAGGGACCAAATTGGGACCAAAAATTAAAGCCGTATCCCGCGATTGGGATACGGCTTTTATAAACCCTGCGTCTCACGACGCTGGATTTTCGTGTGCCTACATTTTAATCGCCGTCGCGGAACGCACCGACGATGCACAGGGCCAAGAAGAATATCAGGCTGCCGAAGGTTGAGCCTAGGATAAAGGCTATGACGATGCCCATCATCGGCGGGTGCCGTCGGACACGTAGCACTGGAGACGATCGAGCGCATAGCCATACATGCCTGCGTAGTCATCGCCGCCGTAGGTCGTGCCGTTATCGCAGACCTCGTCCCGGTAGCCAGCGTGTGCGACGTCCTGAGAGCGGTAGTAGACCTGCTTGTAGTCACCGTTAGGCGTGATGTAGTACATCTGGACGCCGTCGATGGTCTGACCCCAGATGCCCGCCATGCCGTTCACGCTGTCGCCGTAGTTGGCATACTTCACCCAGCCGAGCCAACCGCTCTCCTTGGTGTGGACGCGATAGCAAAGCGTGCCGCTGTCAACCCAAGCAATGAGCATGTCGTGGGAGCCGTAGGGCATACCAGCGAAGCCCTCGGAGTTGCTGTCATTGAAGTTGGTTACGGCATCGTTCCACGCTCCGTAGCGGTTGTGGAGGGCATAGTGGATGTTGACGCTCTTGCCCGTGGACTTCGGGAAGCTCGTGCGAGTGGCAGAAGTGGACGGCTGATACGTGCCACCATTACCGTTGGTCGGGGCAATCGGCGCGACATAGCCGCTGCCGAGGTAAGATGCCACGGCCTGCTTGAACTCCCACCAGCTCTTGCCGTACTGGGCGAAGTAGCCGTTGGGGTCGGTATGGTCGGAGCCGCCCCAGCGATGAGCTGCCTCGTAGTGGCTCAAGAGTCGGGACGTATCCCAACCACGGGAGCGGAGTTCGTCGCCCGCCCACTTCACGGCTTCATTCCACTGCTTGGCAAAGTCGCTGGCATTGGTCGCGTGGGCAAGCTCGATGCCGACCGTGGCGTAGTTGCCGTTGCCGACATGCCAGCAAAGTCGATTCTCTGGCACCGTGTTGTAGACCGTAGAACCGTCCAGCTCCATCACATGGTGGACTGCGTAGGTGTCATCACGCGACCACAGCAAAGTGTGGTTGTATGCGCTCGCGCCCGGGTTCGCCGTCTCATGGATGACGAGATAGGACGCATTGAGGTAGCCGTGCCCGTTGCTCACGTACTTGTTGACGCTCTGGTATGCCTCCGCGTCGCACGGGGCGGCAAGGGCGGCCACGATGGCGAGGGCGACGGCAAGGGCGCTGCGGAGCCTTACACTGCGCCTACCTATATCGTCTTTGGAATCTGTCATTTGAACTCCTTGGTCGAGTAGGGTTCGTCGTATCCGAGTGCTCGCGCGGAGTCGGACACGCCGCTTGTGGTCGGGTCGGTCAGCACGCCGAGCGCGACAAGGACGTTAAGGACGATGCACACCAGCTGCGCCAGCGAGTCCTGAGTCACGGGCGGCACGATGCCGAAAATGCCGCAGACCTGGTAGACGAAAGCGAGTACAGTGGTGGCGAGAGCCGCCAGCGTCGCCTTGTTCTTGAGTCGAAGTTTCCAATTGATACGCATGGTCTTTTCCTTTCTAATCTGACCCGCCGACTCCCCTGTGCATGTCGCAGTTGCGCTCCAGCCTGTCTATGCGGCTGAAAAGCGTCGCAATCTGCTCGGTGTGCTTTGCAATCGCGATGCCGTGGTCGTCGAGCTTGCGGTTGATTTCCTTGATTCCAGACGTGACCTCGCGCATCGACTCGATAAGCGAGTCGAGCTTGTCGTCGGTGTGCTGCTCCTTGGCGGAGCGCGACTTGCTCCCCTGCATACGTCCGATGAAAAAGGTGAGTATCACGATTACGGCGCTTGCGAGTGATGCGGCCTCGTCGATGTTGAATGCCTGTGTCAAAGCTCAATCCCCATAGGTACTTCCGGCGCTCGATAGCACGCCTCCCGGTCACTGTCACCTTGAGGATGCGGTGCAGAGGGAAAGCGCGCGTGCCAAAAATCCCAGACGGGGCACGCGGGTATTCCACGCGAGACGTCTGGGATTTCTTAGAGATTGATGCTGTTTTCAGAAGCCGCAACCGAGCCAAGTCGGTCCGCAAGGCGCAAGGAGCTTGAGCACTTCCGGCCTACGCGGCCTAATTCCACCTATTCGGCCGTGTACTCCTCGCCGATAATCTCCTTGTACTCGTCGGCGGTAATCCACTTGCACTCGGCGGCCTTGTGTACTCGCGCCTTGGTCCAAAGAGATCGGTCGTAGTACTTCTTGACGAGTGCGAAGTGCTTGGAGTGCTCGTCAGCTTTCTTAGTCGGCATTACTGGTCACCTCCGACCGTCATGAGCAGGTAGTCGATGTCCGCCGTGTTCTGCTCGGTTTGCGTCGGCAGCGAAACCTTCTCGCGCATCTGGCCGAGCAGCGTCTGCACGTCAGGCACCACACCGCTGTCGTAGGCGGCGAGCGCCGCGGTGTAGGCGAGCTTTCGCGCCTTCCGCTCAACGTACTCGTCATCGTCGATAACGCCCGCGTCGTGCGCCGCGTCGGGGTCGCCGATCTGCGACAGCAGATCGCGCAGGGCGTTGACCTCGGCCATGGTGCCGTCTTGAAGCTCGTTGGGGCGCGGCATGTCTTCCTCAGTGTCCATGCGGACTCCTCTCTTGTCGGGGAATGTGTCGCCATCGTATTGGCGCCGTGAGATTGCCGGGCCGCATCGATGGGCGCAAAGAAAGAAGGCGCGCCGCGGCACGCCTTCGATGCTTCTGTTATTTCGCGGCCGCTTCGCTTAGGCCGCTGCTTTGAGTTGCCGGTTCTCCGCTATTGCGAGGGCTTGCCTCCGCTTGAATCGTCCCTCGGGTTGGCCTGCATTGAGCACCCCCCCCCTCCCGCGCGAGATTTTCGAACAGGCTGCGGTACAGCGCGTCCATGGCCAAAACGCTGCGGTGCGCGTCCAGCCGCTTCATGCCGCCGCGCCAGCTCTGGTAGCTCCGCTCAACCTGCTCGGGGGTCATGACGCCATCGGCGACCATGCGGGCCATCTTCTTCAGCTTGCGGCGCTCGCGCGTGATGGAGTCGCGGCACGGCTTCACGACTATGCGGCCCGTCTCCGTGTAGAAGATGCGCTTCTTCAGCCACGTGAAGCCGCGCGACAGCTTCACCACGCGGGTCTTGCGCGGGTTCAGCTCTATGCCCAGCTCGGCGCACTTGCGCCCTATCAGCAGCAGGCACACCTGCAGGTACTCCTTGCTCTCGTGGATCAGGTAGAAGTCGTCCATATAGCGCCCGTAGGCCTCGGGGCGCAGCATCTCGGTCACGTAGTGGTCGATGCGGTTGGGGTGGGCCACCGCGCATATCTGGTTCGGCTCGCTGCCCAGCCCCAGGCCCACATCGCCCTGCGCGTCTATCAGGCGGTGCTCGAGGGCGACCACGCGCGGATCGAGCAGTGCGCCGGCCACCTGCCGCTTGACGGGTTCGTGGGCTATGCGGGCGAAGTAATCTGAGAAGTCGCCCAAAAGGATGTATCCCTCGCGCCTGTGCCGCCGCCAGTGGTCGGCCAGGTGGCGCTTGAGCAGCTTCAGGGCGTAGTCGGTGCCGCGCCCCTTGATGTTGGCGGAGTTGGCCGTTATGAGTGTCGGGACTATCGCGGGTACGAGGGCGTTCTGAGAAAGCGACTTCTGAATCACTCGCTCTGGGAAGTGCACGGCGCTGATGTGGCGCAGCTTGCCGCGCTCCCACAGGTCGAAGCGGATGAAGCCCCGGCATATGTCGCGGCCCTCCAGAAGGTCGTTCCTCGATTTGACCGCGTTTCGCAGATAGTCCTTCATATAACGCTGCGTGGAGGACTTCCACATCACGCCGCCCGCCGCCTGCTTGGAGGCCTTGCAAAGGCTGTTGAGGTCGGCCACGGCCTCAAGGGTGCACGGCTTCACGCGCTCGGCCTTGGCCTTGGCGCGCCTCTCCTCGCGGCGCTTGCGGCGCGCGGCCCTTCTTTCCTCGGAGTTCATCGAAGGCACCCCGCACGGCTCTCAGTGTGGCTCTGGCAGCCGCTTGAGGTATGGCCATGAAACGCGGCGAAGCCACGGAGCGCCGCGCCATGCAAGCAGCGTCCGGCCACCCTCGCGGGGTGCGTATTTACGGGCGCATGCCCGGCGGTCGCGCCTTCCTTCCTCTTCGCGCTCTGCTTTCGGCTCTGGGGCCTACTCGGTCTGGCAATAAGGGAATCCGGGGCGGGGGCGAACCCAGACGTTCGTCGCGGAGTTGTAGTTGGCATTGCCGTTGTTGTTGACGTAGCACACGTTGGACGACGAGCCACCCACTACGGAACGCAGCCACCAGTTGCACCGATAAACAAGGCGCGACCGCCGCCCATTATAGCGAACGCAGGCGCTCTAGCTCGGCCTCGGCCTCGGCTATGCGCTCCTCGGTGGACTTCTTGCCGGTGACGCGCACGTTCTTGCGCGCGCCCTTCAGCAGCTTGATCTCCTCCTCGACCATGGCCGCCAGCTCCTCGAAGCGGTTGGCGTTCACGGGCAGGCCGATATCCATGAGGCACTGCATGTCCAGCATAAGCTGCTCGCAGTCCGCTATGGCCAGCGTCAGGTAGCGTTTCCTCTCCAGCGCGTTGAACGAGGTGTTGGGGTAGAAGCAGTCGGCGCGGTTGACGTTGTACACGATGCCGCGCGCCGTCTCCACGGTCGGCACCGCGTTCAGCAGCCTGTAGGCCTTGGGCACTACCGAGGAGGACGCCATCAGCTTGTTGACCTCCACGCGGATGGCGATGGCCTGCGTGAAGAACTTGTATTCGGACACCTCGCGGTTGCGCTGGTAGACGCCGCTCACGTGCACCTCCTGGGGAAACTGGCGAAAAAAACGGCCCGCTTCGCGGGCAGGAGGCGACCGCGCAAGGCGGTCGCCTAAAAGCAGAGTATAGAGCACTCGGCTGGCTAGCCGACGAGGAAGCCGGGGCGGGGGCGAACCCAGACGTACGTCGCCGAGCTGTAGTAAGCATAGCCGTAGTAGCTGACGTAGCACACGTCGGACGACGAGCCACCCACTACGGAACGCAGCCACCAGTTGCACCGACTTCCGTTGACTCGGTGCGCCGTGTCTCGGAACAGGTCAAACTGGCAGTCGAAGCCCACGCTGTAGCCTTTCGTCCCCCACACGGGGCAGCCGTACACCTCCATCTCGGACAGCGAGAACACCTTGCCGATATCCTGCCAGCTCCACGAGTTGGAGTCGTTGAGCGCGCCGCTGGCGCTGTAACGCTCCTCAAGCAGGACGCGCTGGGTAAGCAGGTACTTGGTCAGCCCCTCGGGCAGGCACGCCTCGAAGGCCGTCTCCCACGCCTTGAGGTTGCTGTTGGGGTAGGGGCATTTCCGGTCGGCGGTGCCCTGGTTCGTGTTGGTGGTGTTCCACATCAGGAAGCTGTCGTTGGCAACGCCGGTCACGGTCTTGGCCACGGCGATGGGCGCGGAGGCCACGAATGCGATGTGGTGGCCTTTGGAGCTGTCGCCGCAGCAGTAGTACGGGTCGAAGTGCGCCAGGAGGAAGCGCACGGACTGCTGGGCCGCCACGCCCGACGCGCTTACCAGCGGCACGTCGATGTAGTCTCCCACGCGCAGGCCCGCGAAGTTGCCGTTGGCGGCTCGCTTGTGCAGCGCGTCGTACACGCTGCCGCTGCCGATCTCTCCCGCCAGGATGGTGGCGATGTTCTGCCCGCCGTACTTGCCGATTTGGCCCTGGCGGTTGTACTCGGCGTTGTTGAGCGCCGTCTGCGCGTTGCTGCGCGCAGTCGGGTCGACCATCTCGTATGGGATTCCGCCAACCGCCAGGAACTTTGCCTGTGACATATGTATTCCTTTCTATGCGAGTGTCAGTGTTGAGCCTGATGCCGTGCACGACGAGGCGAACGTGATGGTGTCACCCGATGCCTTTGCCTTGGACGACGGGCAGTAGACCGTACCGTCCGAATATATAAACTCGTCGCTGAGATTGGCGAGCCGCTGGAACAGCTGGGCGTTCTGCTGCTTGAGCGCGGCCATGTCGGAGCTGCCAGCACTGCCCAGCGCGACTGAGTTTGCAATTTGGAGGGCTTGGTTTGCCGCAGCGTCGGCACGTGATGCCGCGCCAGACGCCTGCTGAGATGCCTTATTCGCAGCGTCGGTAATCTCCTTGATGATCGCGCCGTTGTTCTGGTCTACGGCGTCGTGGACGTTGTCGACCATGTCCTCGTAGGTCGCCACACGCTTCACGTCGCCAGCCGCGAAGCAGATGTACGCGGCCTTGCCGTCCTTGGCGCCGGAGTCGCCGGACACGACGACAGCCCACTCTCCGGGCATCAGCTTTGCCGGGTTGAAGTTTACGTATGCGCCACGGCGCATCTGGATTGCCATTTAATACCCCCTGTACTGCGAGTCCGCTGGTGTGTAGTAGTCCCATCCGACGAGCAGCCCCTTCTCGAAGGTCAGGACGTAGTCCCTGATGGCGTTGTTCATTGCGATTGGGATGCGCACCTGACACGTGAGCGGAAAGCTGTCAGTGACTTCCTTGACGAAGTTCTCCCTGTTCAGGAACGCACCCGTGCTCTTCTGTAAAATCTCTCCGCCGTAACCTGGAGACGAGTAGAAAACGTCGATGCCGTTGATGCAGACATGAACTCCATTTGCGATAAGAACGAGGCTGACCGATATGGTGTAGCACGGAAGTCCGTTACTCCCCGCCTCGCTGCTCTTCTTTAGCGTGAATGCGACGGCGAACGGCTGCGACTGAACCGCAAAGGACTGCGTGTCCTTACTTGTATCGACCTCATACTCAAGCGCGTCGTACTTTCCACCGAGAATGTGCCTGTATCCGTTAGCGTAGAAATCGACCCTTACGCCGATCGCCACTCGCGTCTTTCCAGCGTAGACGAACGCTTGAGCCTTCTCCGTACACTCAAATCCGTACGACTTCGGGTCTGATGCGACTCCAGTGGCCTCCCAAATCGGGTTGCCGTTGTAGCCGCTCTTTGAGACCGTGACCATCTTGTAGCTCTTTGGCTTGATGGTCAGCGCGTCCTTTACGCCACCGGACATGAAGGAGATGCCGGAAGATGACACGCTCACGGAGTTGGTGTCGTCTCCGATGCTAAGCAGGTTCCTGATAGCGACCCGCTTTGCGTCGATTGAGCCGCTGCCGATGTAGTCTGCGTTGACGAACAGCTGGCCGTCCTGCGTGAACAGTCCCTTAATCTTGCCGTTGTCGGTCAGCAGGTTGAAAACCTTCTGCTGGTCTAGGCCGTTGACCGTGTCAACCGCAGTCTTGGCGTTTTGGTTCGCCGAGGTCAGAGCCGAGTTGAACACGGGGTCGGTATACGACGTGCCGCCGTCGCTCCACGTGATGTGAAGTCGCTGCCAGTAGTACTTCCCGCTGGACCAAGCAGGGACAGATGTCGACCATGAGCCGCCAGTCACGGCGCTCGGGGTGGTGCTCAGGTAATACTCGGGGGCGGACGACTTGATACCGCGACCTGCGGGACCGCGTTCGCCGTCTTTGCCGTTGACACCGTTCGCGCCGTTCGCGCCGTCGGCACCTGAGATGCATGACGGCATGGACTCAATCTGCGCGCCGCTCTGCATGACGGTGACGATTTTGAACCAGATATAGCTGCCAGCCTTGCGCGGAGGGCAGGAGTCCTGCCAGCCGCTTGTCGGCGCGGTTGTGTTGCTGGTCGACATGGCGTACTTCGTCACCGTCTTTGACGCGGCCACATCCGTGGTGGCGATGACCTTGCCGCCGACGGTCGATTTATTCCCAAGCTTAAGGTTGGCCTCTTCGGTGTCCAGGTCGATGAAGCTGTTTCCATTCTTCGAGCTGATTCGGCCAGTGGTCAGGTAGTCCGCGTTGATGCCGATCGCGTAGATGCGGTTCAGCACCGCGTTGCCGTCCGCGCTGAGTCCCGTTGCGTAAGTCTTTCCGGCATCGGTCGAGATGCCGATTCCGCTCGCGGTCACCTTGTAGATAATCTGCGACTGCCCGGTAGTTGGCTTGTCGTGCAGGTAGTACACGGTGGAGCCGTCGGACTGCTTCGCCTCGGTGTGGTAGAGTCCGCTCGCGTTGGCAAGAGACTCCCCCAGGTTCTTGATTGTCTCGTCCCTGATGCCGAGTTCCTGATGCAGCTCGTTGCGCGCCTTGACCACTGCGGACGTGCTCGCTCCCGCGTTGTCCGCGCTGTTCCTGCTCGCGCTCTTGGCGCCGCACGAGACGGTCATGCCGCCGTTCACGGAGTATTTCACGCGAGTCACGTAGGTCTTGTAGACATTCTGCTTGCGGTCGATGACGTAGGCGCAGTCCCCCGCCTCCAGGCTCGGGACGCAGATATGCTTGCCGCTGAACGGCCTGAACCTAAGACCGATGACCTTGGCGCCGATGCGGTCTGCGACGGACTTGCCAGTGCCCGGGACGATCAGAGGGTTGTTGCTCACGTCGAGCACGTAGCCCTCGGTTCCGACCGTGTAGGTGCCGCCGTTGGTCGTCTTGCTGCCAACCGTGACGCTGCGCTCGGTCACGCGTACCCCAGTGATTACCACGTCATCGGTGTTGACCGTGATGTTGCTGAAGGCGTAGAGCCTGTGGACGTTCCTGTTGGTGAAGAAGGTGCCGCAGTCAGCGGACGCGCCGCTTGAGTAGTCGGTGAAGTTGCCGCCGTCCTTGGACGCTCCCGTTGCGTAGGGCTTGGCGGCATCGAACTCGCCGCCGTCCAAGTCGGACTCCGCCTCGAACGGAGCGGAGTCGTACCAGACCGTCCTTAGCCTGCCGTCATTGGTGATGGAGGCGTTTACGCAGAGCGCCTGACACGCGTGCGCCAGAGCCTGCCTGCACGTGGCGTTGCTGTCGACGTAGCCGTACTCGAACTTTGTGTCGAACGCCTTTTCCCCGCTATCGACCCAAGTGACTCCGCAGTGCCTGCACATGTCGGTCAGGAGCGTGCGGACGGATGCGTTCGCGCCCTGTAGAGCGCCGACGGACGCAAGGAACGTCCTGAACGGCTTCTCGAACTTGGACATATTGTCGAGCGCGGAGATGGCGATCGTGCCGTTGTAGGAGTCGGGCTGGTTGGCGGTGTAGACGCCGCGCTGAATCCACTCGGTGCCCTTGGACAGCTGCTTGCCGACCCAGACGACGAACTGCGCCTTGGTGAAGTCGCAGGCGTCGAACCTGCCGTCGTGGTTGTTGAGCGTGATGGTCATCTGGCCGATAATCGCCGTGCCGATGTCGAACGAGCTGTCGGATGAAACCTGCTGGTCGAAATCGCATGAAACGATGTCGTCGCCAGTCAGCTGGCGCACGGTATTGTCGGCGAAGGTGATTTTCGCCTTGATAAGCTGGTTCGAGTTCTCGTTAAGGGACAGCTCGTACTCGCTGCTGATGCTGAGCATGGGCTACCTCTCAATCAAATCGAAGCTGAGTGTCTTGTATCGGGTTCCGCTGACCCAGACGTACTGGAGCGGAGCGGAGCGGTCGCCGACGTAGAAGCAGCGCGTCTCCATGCATCCGTCCATCGCGTCCCAGTAGCGGACGTAGATGTACTCGGGGTTTACGGCCTGCAGGATTGCCGCAACCTGGGCGGCAGTCGGCTGCGCCCAGGTGCACTTGAGCTTGCGCTTCTGGCAGAGGCGCTGCTTGTACATGGTCGCGGTCGAGTCCATGACTCGGCCAGCGTCGGAGCCGGACACGTCCTGCAGGCCCCATTCGAGCGAGGACGGGTCGGGCGAGACGGGGCGCACGCCGTCAGCGCTCGCCCCGATGCTCAGGATTGCCAAGTGGCTACTCCAAACTCACCACGCCTCGACGCGCGAGGCTTTCGTTACCCTTGACGACCGCGCGGGCAAGGTCCTCGTTGCCGACCCGCAGGACGATGGTGGTGTCTCCGCCGCCGTTGACCTGCTGGCCGCCGAGCTGCCCGGTGGTCATCGCGGACTGCACCATGGCCTTGGTCATGGCGCTTACCGCAGTCTCAGTCTCGAATGAGGTCGTGAAACCCTCGTGCGAGGTGTATCGGCTGGAGGAGCCGTCGAACGTGGACGCCGAGGTCGAGCGAGCAAGATTCTCGGAGTCCTGCAGCATGGACGCGACCTTGGAGCCGTCGAAGCCGTCGCCGATCGCGTTGCCGTAGGCCTTGCCGACGTTCTCGCCGAACTTCGCGGCCTCCTTCGTGGCGTCGAGCGACTGGGCGGTCATATCGGCAACAGCGTTGGAGACAGTTTTGGCGCTGTCAGAGATGCCGATTGCGAAGCCCTCGCCGAAGTAGCCGCCGATTTCCATCGTGACTCGGGACGGGGAATGGATGCGGAGTGCGCGGCGCATCCTGTTTGCCGCGTTGGTGGCAATGACCTCAGCGGTGTTGTAGATGGTCCAGCGGGTGCTCCACAGGCCGTCGTCGAATCCGTAGCCGACATATCGACCGGCGTTCTCATACCATCCACGGTAGTCGCGCAGACCGTCCTCGCCGGATGCAGCCACCGAGTGCGCGGCAGAACGCGCGTTGACTCCCCTGAGTCCGTTGGCGAAGCTGTTGCCGAGCGCCCTGCCCGAGTTGTTGGCCGTTCCACTGCCGTTGCGGAAAGCGTTCGCCGCCCTGTTGGACGCGCTGGACGCAGCCGACACCGCGCCGCTGGCGGCGTTCGACAGACCGCTCCTGTAGCTGTTCATCACGGCGGTTCCGGCGCTATGGGCCGTTCCCGTGCTGGAGCGGAAAGCGGACACGACCTTGCTGCTCACGCCACGTGCCGCGCTCGCCGCAGACTCCGCGCCTGCGCTGATGCCGTCCCCGTAGCCGCTGGACATGTTCTTGCCTGCGGACTTCGCCTTGGTATAGCCAGTTCCTCCGTTGAAGCCGGTGACCGCCTTGTCGCGCACGCCCTCGGCCTTCGACTTGACGTTAGCGGCACCGCTGTTGATGCCGTTGGCGAAGTTGTTCACCATCGTCTCGCCGCTGGTCTTGGCCTGCTTCTTGGCAGACGCGAACTCCTGCGCAGTCTCCTCGGAGGTTTTCTTGGCCTCGGACTTGGTGTTCTCCTTCTCGGATTTCACGCCGTCCGTTGCGCCCTTGGCGTTCTTCTTGCCAGCCGCGCTGGACTTGGTCGAACCGGCGCCGAGGGCGTTGGCGAAGGAATCGGTACCGGAGTTCGCGGCGTCCTGGAGCTGCTGGATGAACTGCTTCGACTGCGCGCTGGTCGGGTTGTTGACGACCTCCTGCAGCGCGGTGGCCATCTTCTCGGGGCCAGCGTCGCGCAGCGCCTGGACCATGGAGCTGTTCATGCTCCACCCGGTGATGGAGCAGAGCTGGATCAGGTTGTCAGACCACTGCTGCTGCACAGAGAGGTTGTTCGCGAGGTTGTTGTTGACCGTCTCAAGCGACATGCTCGAACCGGTCTCGATGGCGTCGAAGCTGTTGACGGTCTTCTGAGAGAAGTTATCGATCTGCTGCGCTACGTCATCGAACGACTGCCCAGTTTCCGCGAGGTGCTGCGCGAACTCCTGCTCGGAGAAGCCCGCCATAGCCAGAGCGTCTTTCAGGTTGTCGTGCGACTGCTCGTACTGCTTGATGGACTCGACGTTGTTCTTGACCTGCTGCTCCTCCTCGGACAGGACCTCGTTGGCCTGCTTGGTGGAGTCGGTGGCCTGCCCGGTTGCGTCGCTCAGGCCGAGGAAGCCGAGGACGGCGTTGCCGATGCCGTCGATGATGGGCTGGAGCAACGTCAGGATGCCGCTCAGCGCAGCCATGAACACCATTCCGGGGAACGCGGAGATGGCGGCGTTCAGCAAGCTCTGCGCGGCGGCTCCAGCCGTCTTTGCAACAGTCATGGCGGTCTCAGCGACAGTCATCGCTCCAGTTGCGACGGTGCTCGCGCCTAGCTTGGCCGTGTTTGCGGCAACCTCGGCGCCAGCCTTGAGTTCGGCGGCGGCCATCTTGCCAGCGCCAGCGACGGTCTTGTCCTGACTGGCCGCGTAGTCCATGGCGGCCAGCTTAGCGGAGTTCAGCTTGTCCTTGGACTGCTCCAGGGCGAGGTTGCTCTCGGCAGTCTTTACGCGCATCGCCTGAGTCTTGACGCCAAGTTTCTCGGCGTATGTCGCGTTCTCGCCGAGAGCGGAACGGGCCTCGTTCAGCTTGGTTCGCTCGTTGGCGAGCGCATCTGCGGCGCCTGCCATAACGGTCTTGGCGCGCTCGGTCGCCTTTGCAGCGAGATCGGTCTTGTCCCTCGAGATTCCGAGAGCAGATGCCAGCTTGCCAAGGCCCTCCTTGGCGCTCTCGACTCCGGTCTTGAGGTTCGACTTGAGGTCGGTCGAGAGAAGCTTCACCTTATCGGACGACTCAGCGGACTTGCCGGAGACAATCTTCGCCATAGCGCTGAAAGCCGTGCCGATGCCCTGCAGTCCCTTGGCGATGCCGTTGGTGACTGCGAGGGCGGTGAGGGCAGCACCGAGCATCGTCGCTGCGACGCGAGCGGGAGCGCTGTTGACCAGCAGCTCGAGCATCACCTGCAGGACGAAGTTGATTGCTCGGAACGCTCCGGCGGCGACGGCGAACGCTCCGTTCGCGAACGACTCGGCGAGTCGGAGCACGAGCGAAGCGCCGATGCCTGCGGCCTGACCAATCTGACCGAGGGCGTCGACGTTGCGCATGAACCAGTCCTGCCAGCTCTGCAGCTCGTCGATGCACAGGTAGATGGCTCCGCGCAGCTTGTCGCCAATCCAGGCGACCAGCTGGATTAGCGCCGTGTCGGTGAATCCCTTAATCATGGTGCCGACGCCGTTTATCGCCTGTCTCTTATACACATCTCCGAGCCCACGAG